>OLQU01000012.1_pt1 | contig 206650 bp, 183 predicted proteins | sample 1672271 | NCBI WGS metagenome assembly OLQU01 (sample SAMEA3136666, study PRJEB25190) | human gut metagenome | biome: human gut; feature: human-associated habitat; material: faeces | place: Austria | collected 2013 | reverse complement strand
GAACACGGCTTATCAGCCCTTGATTTTCCATTCTTTCCAGCATCGTAGTAAGAGATGTTATCGCTAATCCGCATTTAGTCGAGAGTGACCTGATTGAGATACCATCCTCCTGCCACAGCACATAAAGAATACGTCCCTGGGCTCCATTAAACGCATCAATATTCTTTTCACTGAGAATCTTCTCGAAAATCCGGTCTCCAAGCTGTTTTATTTTGGTGACAAGAAATCCTCCATTCATTTCCATACAAAAGCTCCTATATAGTAGTTTATTAAAAACATACTATATAGGAGCTTTATTGTCAACAGTTTATATGTCTTAATAGGTAAATCCCATTTTTTTCAATTCTCCAAACTGAAATTTGTGGGTGAGATTGAATATCTCTTTAATACTCAATTCCTTTTCGTCTTTACGCAAATGATGACTGCTACAATAATCATTGGAATCATACTGATAATACCAATATATGCTGGACCTAGAATTGCCATATTGGAATAATCAGGTTTTACCAGATATGCAAAAATAGTAAATGCATTGGTAGCACCATGCATAAGAGATGGCAACCAGATGGTCTCTGTCTTTTCATATACATAATCAAATAATATCCCCATCATAATAGTAGCGACACAGAACACAATCGGACCAAGTACCGGTGCGCCAATATATTCTTTACCATACTCATATCCAGCCAAAATCATAATCGGCCAATGCCAAGCCCCCCAAATAGTACCACCTACAATTCGACCCTTAGTAACACCCAGCTTCTTCTTCAAATATGGATACAGCGCACCTCTCCAACCAACCTCTTCGCCTAATGCGACAAACATATTCAGAAATGGTGCAATTGTCACAGCTTGAACAGACGTAATCAGCAGATACATTGGTATCGTGATACCCTGTGCCTCGAACTGTTCCAACGCTCCCGCTTCCTCTAAAAGACCTCTTAACGTCATAAATTCAGAGTCAAATGTATCCGGGAAAATCACAAAAAACAAGACCCCTCCAAGGATACTTAATAACGCCGGCATCCAAAGGGCAAAGAATACATAACGAAGTTTCCCTTTTAAATGTGGTACCCATCCCATACCTTTTAGTGGGATTCTGGCTATCAGTACTCCAAGAAATGGCATAAACATGGTAATCATCAAGATAACAGCAAACACCATCTGATTTCCATTATTGCTAAAAATACTTGCTATCATTTCTAAAATCCAGGCCAACCCAAATGCGACTGCCATGTATATCACAAATTGTTTCTTACTCAAATTAATTGTTTCCATTATGCATCCACCTCTTTTCTATATACTTCCAAACTCCAGATTCTCCTCCTGCAGGTAGGGCAAGTTAGCTTTCGTGTCTTTGGCGTATGATTTCCAAAGAATGCTTCTAATTTCTTTGGCTGAAATCTGGTATGGCATTCCGGACAGAGATACTCTACCCGCTTGTACCAATAGCCAAACATAATTGCTACACAAATAGGAATCACTGCCATGGCCACAAAAAATGGCAACCAGATTCCTTTTAATATACCAATCACAAAAGTAACAATTTCGACAATTTCTAACGGAATTGCTATGATCAGCATTTTTTTGTACATTTTCTTTCGCTTTTCTTTTTCCTCCATAATCGATGATATGTCATGAATTGTTTTTTGCGACCCATCCTTGAAAGAAGCCAAAGAACTTCTTATGCCTTTAATATTTTCTAATTGTTTCGTTTTTTTCTTGACATCCGCCTGAATATTTTTTTCTTGCTCATCAAGCAAAAGTTCGATTACCTTTTTTGACTCTTCGGATTCCAATATTTCAGCAATATCTTTTATAGAGATATCCAAATCTCTTAAAAAGCAAATCGTTTCCAATGTGGCAACATCCTCTTCGGAGAACAGTCTTCGTCCCCCTTCCGTCAAATCTGTTGGCACCAAAATACCTCTTTCATCATAGTATTGAATCGTTCTTACTGAAACGTTGCACTTCTTTGCAAGCTCTCCTGTTGTGTATAATGACATATCCTGCCTCCTTTCAAGGTCCATATTAGTACATAACGTAGCGTGACAAGCAATATATCACGCTACGTTATTTTTTGATTTTTTCAAATAATCAAATTTTTATATCAAACCAGACAGCGAGAGAAATTCAAATTTGCTTATTTTAACCAAATCGGACCGACAATAAATATTCCCCAAAAGAGAACTGTAATAATGACTAAGGCTTCAGATACAGACCAGTAAATGATTTTATATTTTTTTACCGTAAGAGGATATATAAAATATATCAGTACAACTAATAGCTGTAAAATGATAAATAGTATTGTTTCCTCAACCGTTGCAGATATGAAAAAGTCAGCAGCGCCCTTTGCTACACCCTTACCTATAAGCCAGATATTGACTGCCAAAAAAGAAACGATTGAAAGAATTAGCTTTACACCAAATCTATTCATGTTATTCCCCTCCAAATTCAAATTTTCACCTTATTTTACAAATCAAACAATTGCTCATAATCCACATAATCATCTGAGATTGCCTTAATCGTTAGTTGCGGCTGTGTAGAAACAGCTTTTTTGAAAATATAATATATCTTAACAGGTTCGCTCTCTAAGTCATTCTCTTCAACAAATAATTTTACACATGCTTTATCTCTTGGTAACTCTAACTCGTCATAAGCTTTGATGAATGTATTTTCATCAGCTAACCAATCAAATTTTGCCCAATCACTTACATAACCACAATTTAATATAATGCTAAAAAAATCTTTAATGTTATTTGCTATAATCCCTGCTTGCCCTTCGGAATCCAAATATCCTATTAACGATTGATTTAACAAAACAAACACTCCTCCCGAACCATCACACGCAAATGGTTCCATATCATAATTACACTCACTACATACTATAAGTGATTTCAAATCATCACATAGGATATCATCTTCTGCAAAATCAACACCACATTCACACGATAAATAATCACATAAGTCTTCACTATTTTTAATTTGTTTTATAAATTGAATATCACAATCTCGCATTGCCTTGTCTCCACTAACTTCCGATTTTCACGTTAGGTTTCATCCAAATATATTTCTATTTTGCTGAATACCTTATCTTTACAGGAATTAAACTCAGGAGTCTTTTTGATATAGCTGAATATATCTTCTTCAATATCCTCATTCCATATAGTTCGTTGAAAATCTTTATTTTCTTCCGTTGGAATATATAACACATCCACATGAATTTGATAATACTCTTCCTCATCATTAGAAAATTGTCTAACCAAAGAAAAGTTAAACATAGGTTTTCCTGTAAAAGAATAGGTTCCTGTTTCAAATAAAATCATATCTTCTTTAAGTGGCATATTACACATCTCCTCGAACACGCTTACTATGTGTTCCAGACTAGAATTATCTGAAATGCTATTTTGCAAATATCCTAATAAACTTTCCTTTGATGTCCTCTTAAATCTATCAAATAATCCCATTTGAACCCTCCTGTAATTTGTACTTATAGGCTCAGCATAAGCCCCAATATCATATGTAATATATTATTACAACAAAACCCTAACCCATGTTGTAATATCGTTCTGATTCCATAAAAGACTCAATAACCGCTTTGCCTATTTCCTCAGCATCTGCATCAGCAAATAATATAAATTCTTTGATGATTTCATCATATGTATATTGTCTTTTATGTGATTTTTTCATCGAATGTATTATATACTGATTATCTTCAGTGATTTTAACACGAACATAATGATTATTTTTCCAAAAAGATACTCGGCTTCTATATTTCGTATTTTTCTTCCATGCAGCATTTTCTTTTCGCTCATTAGGCGTCAGCGAAGATAAAGGACTGTTGACCAATATCATTTTGCGTTCTTATACGAAAGCAAAATATGGCTTGGCGCAAACAATATTGCTGCGATAAGCAACAGAATTGATCTGCTCATAATTCCACTAAACAAGAACAAAACTGAGGGAATAACAGATAGCGCCAGTGCTCTGAATATGCTGCTCTTCTTAAAGCAAATTATCCAAATTGCACAATACAACACTACTAATATCGCGTCCACAATAAGGTATATGGCAAATGCTTCGTCAGACCACCACCCGAACCATGTTCCAGGAATGTTAATTATCATAAAACCAAAGCAGCCAAACCTTCCTATCTGTTCTGCAACCTCAACAAATTTATTGCTCCATTTGTTTTGAAATCCCTCTTTGCATCTAACTGCAAAAATAATATTGGGTATCATAATAACTGCAATCATTATCAGTCCGAATATATTTAACCAGTCCATAACTTTCTCCATAAATTCACATCACCACATGCCCTTGTCTGGACGCACCACTGAATTTTATCTGATATTATCATAAAATCTCTGCAACACGATCGCCAACTCTTCCGGAGCTTCTATGTTTGCTTCATGACCTGTTTTCGCAAGTTCATGGAAACAGGCGTTGTTAAAATATTGGCAAAGTTCTTTTGAAGTTTTTTTGTTTGCAGCGTCCTTTTCCCCACAAATGAGCAATACCGGACAAGACACCTTATTCAGGGAGTCACTGAAATCCAATTCAGCCATCGTCCCGCACAGGCTGATAACATCCGCTTTTTTGAAACCCATTTTACTGAATGCCGAATTCGACATAAGATGAAACAACATATTCTGAACTTTCAATAATTTTTGAGGCATTTTATACTGTGCTGCAATTAATACGAGCGCCTTTACTTTATCTGGGTGGTCTATAGCATAATTAAGTGCCAAAACAGCGCCTAGAGAAAGCCCACATAAGACAATTTCATCGTTCACCTTGTCACATTCTGATGAGAATGCCGAATATAATTCCTTATATGTAGCAGATTTTCCTTCTAACATCTCTGCCAAACTTAATTTGACACTACTTTCCGATACCTTCGTTTCTTTTATTACTCTATTCCAACTGTCTGGCTTTTGTCCTAGTCCATGCAAATATAAATACTTCATATATTGTTGCTCCTCCTCATGTGGGGACGTTCCTTCTCAATAGAATTCCAGCCTGTGCTCCACCAGCTCACTTCCCTCATATACGAGCTTGAGTGAGAAAAATCTCTCCTCCCCTTCAAGCAACAGCTTCAGAAATATCGCATCCCCGCTCCACGTCGGAAGTGTTGGCACGATCTCTTTATCTATCCATTGAAGATCACCCTCATCGCATATCTGGACATCCCCCTCAAATCCATCTGCGGTGAACAGGCACATAAGCTCATTCTCGCACTCATTGCTTATAAATGTCACCAGACCTCTGAATCGATATGATGTAAGCGTAAGTCCCGTCTCCTCCTTTATCTCCCTGAGAAGGCAGTCTTCAGGACTCTCACCCTCCTCGGCATGTCCACCTACACCGATCCATTTGCCTTTATTAATGTCCTTCTCCTTCTTTGTCCTGTGGAGCATCAGGTATCTTCCATCTTTCTCTATGTAACAAAGTGTTGTCATCTTCATAATTACTACTGTCTCCTTACCCTCTTTTGCACGTTTCATGTCGCAAATACAATTAATCTTTCTCGCTCCGTTCTCTGCTGTTCACTATGTATATTCCTGTGCACACCAGCACCAGCGACACCAGGCTTACCGGGCCAAGTGCCTGCGCACCCTCGCGGAGCAGCCATGCCGACAGTATCACGCCGAACACCGGATTCATAAATCCAAATACTGCAACTCTGGATATGGGATTGTACTTGAGCAGCATTCCCCACAGAGAATATGCCACCGCCGATACAAGAGCCAGATATATAAGCATCAAAACTCCTTCAGTGGATACAGTACTGAGTCTGCCTCCCATAACAAAACCGGCAGCCGACAGAATCATTCCGCCAAATATAAACTGGTAGCCACTGAGCATGACCGGATTGTGTTTTGCCGAATATCTCTTCAAAAATACCGATGAGAACGCATAAGCCACTGTCGACAGAAATATCGCACCCTCTCCTGACAGGCTCATCTGAAAGTTCATTCCGTTCATATTTATGAGGACAACTCCCGCAAATCCAACCAGACAGCCAAGCATCTTCTTCGCAGTTACATTTTCCTGATGGAATATGAATCCTGACACTATGATGGCAACGAATACATTTACTGCCTCTATGATCGAGGCCTTGACTCCGCTTGTGTGCGCGAGACCTATATAAAAGAACAGATATTGTATGACTGTCTGCAGCATCGCCAGCCACGCTATCTTGCCGGCGCAGCCCTTCTCCGGCCTGATGAATCTTCCTTCCAGCAGACTTCCAAATATCACGGCAAGGATTCCCGCCAGCACGAATCGCATACCGGCGAACAGTATCTGTGCCGACGTATCCGCACTCTCTATATTCCACAGTCCATAACCTATCTTTATACAAGGAAACGCACTTCCCCACAACAGGCAGCACAGCATGGCACCGAACCACACAACACTGGTCTTCTGCATCCATTTGTCGTTTATCTCTATCTTTTTCATATTTACTTCTCTCTCGTGTCTTTTATATCATAGACTAACAACATTATATACGATTATAACTGCCAGTCTATATTCTTTGCATTCTCAGCAAGCAGCAACCTGGTCGCAAGCTCTTCATCATCCAGTTCTACATAGTCACCATTTGCATAATATCTCCACTCGGCTGTCATCTTTTTCCCTGTAAAGTTCGTCTCCCTTATGACCCAGAACTGTTTTGGAGACAATCTCTCCTGATTATTTTTCATCAACGTATAGCACTCTGTGTACTTGCAATTCTTTACTAGTTCCTTGACATCCATAAATGTCTCACGATTCTGAACCTGACATATAAGCAGACTGCAATTCTTCTTTGGTTTTCTCTGTACCCTCTCAATGGATATATCAAACCATGAACACAGTATCATATATATCAATATGTATACAAACAAATATGCTATGGAAAATACGACATCACCTTTATCGCCAATAATCTTGTATAGGAAACATTTATTAAAATAGAACAGGATCACGCCAGTCAGAAATGAACATAAGATCAGATCTGTGAACCACTGGCCGGCTATGATCAGCCCATGTGTGTTACGTGAATCTGATAAAAAGCGCAGTATCCATAGAATCAACAGTGTGCCAACCGCCAACACAAGAGCCGCTATGCCAAGATGCACACCTGAGTCAAATATCCAATGCCAGTTAAGCGGCAATTTTATATGTTTTATATCTTGCAAGAGGTACTGCACATCAGGATTCCACACCGTATTGCCCCAATATATGAATCCCCATACTGCACCTATCACAAATAACAAAATCTCCTTTTTCCATCTTCCCCTCATAATGTACCTCCATTCTTAAGCATCTTTTATTGTATATATATGGAAAGTATATTTTTATACACGAAAAAAGTCAATTTTCTTTCCCCATTGGCGCGACTTGTTTTTGGCAAATATTTCTTCAATTATCTCCTCGTATATGATATGTTCTAGTTAGTTTATGCTAACCATATAGATTATTTACAAGGGGGATTACATGGAACAGAAAGAAAAAATTAAATACCAAAGGAACTGCCTGCTGGGCGCGCTCGGCGCAGCGCTCCTGATCGTGGGGGATCTGTGTATCAGCATAGTACCCGCATCACCCGCGGACAAAGGACTTTATGTGAGGGGGGCATATCTGAACGGGGATTTCCAGCTGTGGAGAGTGGCTCTGCTGCTTGTGACAGGTCTTGTCGGTATGTTCTTCTATGCATTTGGCATAGACGCCATATCGGAGCAGATACTTCCCAAGTACCGCAAGACGAGGGCACTCGTCAAATACGCAGGGCTCATGTATGTCGCGTCCGCCGCGACACTGCATTTTCTCGTGGGAACACTCGCTTACTGGGTAACCTATCTGTCTGAACACATTGGAAGAGAACAGGCCATCGCATATGTTGACGACTACTACAATCTGCTCTTTCCAGCCGTCAGCATAGTGTACATACCTACGGCACTGCTCATGCTCACAAGTCTTATATCGCTGCTGGCAGGCAGAACTGTCATGAAGAGGAGCATGATCGTATTTCACATCATCACATGGCAGCTTATATTTGTGCTCATTCCTGACATCAGACAGGCCATGGGCGCCGACATATCCACACTGGATTATGTATTCAGTCAGGCATCAGGAAACACCGCCTGCCTCATCTGGCTAGTTGCCAGCTTTGTATATTCTAAAAGAAACAGCAATTAACAACCGTCTCCAAACTAATTCAAACATATAAAAAGTTCCATGCATCTGCACCGTGCAGACACATGGAACTTTCTTATTACTCTATATTAACTTCAACCTACAGCATACCCTCTTTTATAATATCGTGGTCTCTCAATACCTTTTCAATCACCGTGCCCTGGATCTTCTTAAGTATAGGTCTCTTGAGCTTGTTCAGAGGTCCAAGATTTATCTCAAGCGGAGATTTGCCATCCATGAGCTTCACGCTGCTGTCCAGCAGTTCACGGATATCGTACACACTTCCCCACACCTCTGGAACACCTCTGTCCACACCGAGGAGTCCATACACAGCCTCCATGGCAGTTCTCACCGAATACTCTGTGGTGAACACTGTGTCACGAGGAGTGTCGGCGAACTGTCCGAGGAATGCAAAGTTGGTGCATCCGTCCGGAATTACGTCTGGTCTGTCGCCCTTTGCCCTTGGCATGAAGAATGCAGTGATATATGGCATCATAGTTGGCACACAAACTGCGCTGTTTGTGGCCAGCTCCTCGATCTCATCCTCCGGCACTCCCAGATGGTAGAGCCACTCCTCTGTGATCTCCTTACCTGTGCAGTCCTTCATAGGCTTCTTGATATAATCGCCCGGAACATCTGTGAACAGGCCATATACCCATACACACACCTTATCCTTGTCCTGGGTCTTGAACTGTCCCTGTCTGTTGATGGTCCAGCTCAGCAGCCAGCTTGAATCCTGACAGCTCACTATACCACCCGTGACAACCTTTCCTGTTCTCGGATCACGCTTGCAGATATCCACGATGTATGGGATGATCTTGTCGTCAAGCGTTGTAACTGTGGCTGACTCCCAATTTGTCTTAGATATATCAGAGCAGAACTTCTCAGGATGTCCAAATGAAGGATCCTGTGCAGCTATGTTCTTCCACAGACTCCAGCAGCCGCTTGTTCTCACCTCTGCGTCACCATTTGGCGCATGATTCTGATCACCGTAGATAGTTCCCTCCGTGCAGCTTCCATTTGTGACAAATACAAGATCGTTCTCAGTGAGCGGGATCCCCTTCTCAGTTCCGTTTACCCTGCACTCGATGGTCTTTGCTATCTTCTTGCCGTCTCTCATGTCAAATATGACATTTGTGACCTCCGTGTTGTACTGGAATGTCACGCCCGCCGCCTCAAGATACTTCACCATCGGAAGGATCAGCGACTCATACTGGTTGTACTTCGTGAACTTGAGGGCCGAGAAATCCGGAAGTCCTGAGATGTGATGTATGAATCTCTGGAAGTAAAGTTTCATCTCCAGCGCACTGTGCCAGTTCTCAAATGCGAACATCGTCCTCCAGTACAGCCAGAATGTTGAATCAAATACCTCATCGTCAAATACATCCTCTATCGTCTTGTCATACAGATCCTCATCCTTTGTCATGAAGAGCTTCATGATTTCCATACAGCCCTTCTGGCTCAGATTGAATTTGCCATCTGTGTGGGCATCCTTGCCTCTGTTCACTGTTGCTCTGCACAGTGAGTAATTTGGATCCTCCTTGTTCAGCCAGTAATACTCGTCAAGAACCGATGCCCCTGGTGTCTCTATGGAAGGTATACTTCTGAACAGATCCCACAGGCACTCGAAATGGTTCTCCATCTCACGTCCACCTCTCATGACGTAGCCTCTGGCAGGATCAAATATTCCATCGCACGCACCGCCCGCTATATCCATGGCCTCAAGAATATGGATATGTGAGCCCGGCATCTGTCCGTCACGTACAAGGAAGCAAGCTGCTGCCAGTGATGCAAGACCACTTCCCACTATATATGCGTTCTTGTCATCCACACCCTCTGGCTTTCTCGGTCTGGCAAATGCCTCGTAGTTACCATTTGTATAATAGATTCCCTTACTGTTCTTCTCATGCTTTCCGCGCTCCGTATTGCGGTACTCAGCATGTTCAGCCGCAGCCTTATCCTTCTGAACTTTTGCCTTATTATGATTTTTAACTGTGAGAGCTGCTGCTCCTGCGCCGGCTGCTGCCACCGCTGCTATCCCGATTCCCAATTTCTTCTTTGACATAAGCAATTCTCCTTTCTTGTATCGCCCCCTCCCTTGCGGTCGGTGGCAGTTCGTCGGTGCATTCCAATATGTGCCCGCAGGGCACATAGCACCTCCTCTTTCACATCAAAATATAAACTTGACAGCTACGAATTTGATCTGTCGCATATAATATATTTGTCTATTTCTATCTCATGCCCCTATAATAGCTTACCCAATTTTTATTTCATATTTACAAAAAAAGTGGAATGATAAAAATTTTATCATTCCACTCATTTTGTATAAATCTATATTGCATATGTACTCTAGCGATACCTTCTATCGACGCCCTCCTGCCTGTAATATGCCGCCTTGTTCTCGTACATTCTCTCATCTGCAGCCTTGACCATCTCGTCAAATGACTCCCAGTCCTTCTCATCACTTGACACATAGCCACATGATATCGATACGGATTTCACCAACTGTCCAGACCATCCACGCACAACGTCATCAAACTCCTGCTGCACTCTCTTCAGCCTTCTGGTATTTACAAAGATGATGGCTGCAAATTCATCACCGCCCATCCTGTACACCTTACCATAGTTTCCAAAACACTGCTCCATACACTCGGCAGCACCCTGAAGCAGTTCATCTCCAGCCGCATGTCCCAGGGTATCATTCACTGGCTTAAGCCCATTTACATCCATGGACACATACACATATACAGAATCTCCCGGCAGCTCCCTGACATCATCTATATATGCGCTCCTGTTATAACATTTTGTGAGCTCATCTGTATAAGACCTTCTTATCAGCTTCTGCTCCCGTTTCTTATCTTCATCTATGTTTCTGGTGGTAAATATGACTTTTAAAGGACGTCCGTCCTCGTCAACATCTATCGATATAAATGACAGTCTGAACCATCCAAGATCCTTCACCATGAACTCACCTGATACAATCTTTTTCTTGATCAGCCTGTCCCCAAGACTATCAAGATCCATGAATTTCTGGGCACTTGCCTGATGTTCATCCACAACCACCTTATGAACGATCTTCCTCATAAGTTCCTTCGCCCCTGCTGCCCGCTCACCAGCCCTCAATATCAGGTCTCCTGCGGTATAGAGTGCAAATGTATCATGTTGAAGATCAAGCATATGCATGCTGTAATACATCCCCGACATGGATGTCAATATTGACAGCTGTTCATTTCTCTCCCGGTTCGCATGTATCACCTTCATCACCATGCTTACCACCAGGCCGGCGGCAAAACACAGATACAGTGCCATGATAACCATGATTGCCATATTACTCCGGCTATTCACATCCATTCTATATATGACCCCGATCACATACTCTCCGGATCTTCGGAATACACATCTGTTTCTAAATCCATTAATCCTTCTTATGCCTGTAAAACTGTCTTCATCGTCCGGCAACATATCATCAGTCACCGAAATGCCGATCTCATCAAGAGTAAGCCCTACTACCGGTTCATATGAACATCCATATATTTCTCCCGATTCGCCATCTGCCACTACAACACTCAGACCATCATACATAGGCATATTGGCAACCACCGTGGATATCTCATTCTGTTTTACTTCATTCAGAAGTCTTCTCGGCTCGATTCCAACCTGTATCATCTTGGTTCCATCATCGTTCCATGTTATTGCATACATCATCTTCTTACCATTTGATGTGTTCGGAGTGACATCCTGACACATGGTGAGATTCTTGTCATCAAGCATCGGCTTGAAATACGCCATCTGCTCCCCGGAATCAAAGCTATATCCAAAATATTCGGGATTGGTACCAGCATATATCACGCCATCCGTATTAAACAAATGCACCTCATCAACAGATATAAGTGCAGCAATCTTGCGGAGCTCATCCACATCATTTGCCACCTCAGGCTTTGCATCAACTATATACGCCACAGCCTTAGCCCTGACCATATAATCTTCCTTGAGGGAGTCTATCAAATCTTCCTCACTTGCCTTATTCTTCTCAATTACATTGCTGACCTGATCCAGCAGCACCTGCGAGGTCCTGTCAAAACTCCTGTTATTGATAAAGCTCAGTATGACCGCCTGGATGACCATAGCAACCAGCACAATTCCCCCTGTTATCAGTATTATCCCCGGCAATCTCTTTTTCATATCTGATGTTCGATTCATAAGCGCTCTCCCCGCGTATCCCGCAGTACTAGATTTCTTTATCCTGATCCGTCCTCTGCTTTTACATCTCGCTTTCAAAGTTATGAATGGAATTTGCTATATTTCCACGAAGCGTAATGCTAAGCTGCTCCACTATTTTATGATAATCGTCTTTCATCCCCTCGTCTACCCAGTCAAGCATAATTCCAACAAATCCATACTTGTAAAAGTCTGCTATGAACTGCTTATCATTCTCAGAAAGATTATCCCCTGCGCATTTCTCATCCACTACATCCGCTATGAGCTGGTACGACAGCTTATATAGATAGTTTTCTATCTTTGCCTTATCCACCGACCTATATATATTTACGATAAAGGGCTTGTTCTCAAGCACAGCCTCAAACACCTGTATCATGCCCTCCTGCCAGGTATCGTAGGTCTTCTTATCCTTCAGTGCCTGCTTCCCATCCTCTATACACACCCACTCGGCAAGCTCATATATGTCCTGAAAATGATAATAGAATGTCATTCTACTTATCCCGCAGTCTCCAGTGAGATCCGCTATCGTTATCTTGTCAAATGGCTTCTCCTTGAGAAGCTTTTTCAGAGATGCCTCAAGTGCTTTTTTAGTTGAATTTGCCATGCATACCTCCTGTTATCTAAGCTGTTCATATCATCCTTATAAACAAACATACTCATAAAAAACAATGTTGCTTCTTATGAGTATATCTTTATGTTTATTATATTCTTTTTTCGACAATTCTCTACTTAAAAATGTTATATTTCCTTATCTTTCTTCTGATCTTACGTCTGTTCTTCTCGTCTCCAAAGAAGCTGCTGAGCTTTTCAACAAACAGTGTCAAATATCTGAACATAGATTCCGCAGCAAATGCAAATACAACCATGAGCAGGAAACATATGTTGGATATCGACTCTATGGCAAACAGCCTGCCGAGGAAAAGGCCACAGAACAGCAGTCCGATTATGTTGATAAGAAGTACACCATACTTCATCTTGTTGAACGGATGGCTGATCTTGATTATTATCATGAATCCGACAACCGCAAGAAGCATTGTGCCGGCTGTGGCTATGTCCTCACTCGGGAGATTGAAGACCTGTCCGCAGATTACAAGTGCTCCGACCGACAACACATCCGTGAGTCCTGCAGGCAATGCTTTTAACATGACATTTACCATAAAGTTTCCCTCTATACGATCCCTGTTCGGCTCAAGTGCCAGCAGGAATCCCGGCAATCCTATGGTGAACATGCTTATGAGCGATATCTGTGAAGGCTCCAGCGGATATGTGATCGCAAATATCGCTGAGAATATGGCCATCAGCAGTGAGAATATATTCTTAACAAGGAAGAGGCTTGCTGATCTCTGTATATTGTTGACCACCTGTCTTCCCTCAAACACCACATATGGCATACGTCCGAAATCCGAATCCAGAAGCACCGTCTGTGCCGCCTGCGCAGCCGCTTCACTTCCGGATGCCATTGCAATACTGCAATCGGCATCCTTCATTGCGAGTATATCATTTACACCATCACCAGTCATGGCAACCGTGTGTTTCTGTTTCTGGAGCGCCCTGACTATGAGCTGCTTCTGTTTAGGCGTAACTCTTCCAAATACTGTATATTTATCCACAGCCTCAGTTATATCCTTCTCAGACGCCAAAGTGGACGCATCCACATAGTTCTCCGCTCCATCTATGCCTGCCCGCTTTGCCACCTCTGATACTGTGGCAGGGTTATCTCCGGATATGACTTTTATGGCAACGCCCTGCTCTTTGAAATATGTAAATGTGCTCTCCGCATTTTCCCTTATTGGATTTGAAAGCACTATATAACCAATAGGAGATATGCCTCCTAATGGTCTTACCGAACCAATAGAATCCTCTCCTGACTCCGCCATAAGAAGGACTCTGTATCCCTTGCTCTGGTACTCCTCTATCTCTTCGGATATATCCTCATACCTATCCTTCATTATAAACTCCGGAGCACCAAGCATATAGTCTCCCTCGACAAATGACACCTTGCTGTATTTGTTCGCTGATGTGAAAGGCTGTGTCTTGAGCAGTGTCCTGCTGCCCTTCTCTATCTCATTCTTAGCCACATAGGCTCTGATCGCCTCCATTGTGGCATTGTTGTCCTCAATGACCGCCGAGTAATCCGCCAGCAGATGTGCAAATGCTCTCTTGTCCATCTCGGCATCGCCGCATCTGCCGCTTATCACCAGCTCTGTAACCTGCATACCCGGCTCAGTGATGGTTCCGGTCTTATCAACACAGAGTACATCGACTCTCGCGAGTGTCTCTATACTCTTCATGTCATGCAGTAACACTTGTTTCTTCGCAAGTCTTATTGTGCTGAGCGCAAGCGCAACAGTTGTGAGCAGATAAAGTCCTTCAGGGATCATTCCGAGAACCGCCGCAACCATCGATACAACACTCTTCTTGAATGTCTCTCCATTCATGATATACGCCTGGCAGAACAATATGATTCCCACTGGTATGATGATGATTCCAACCCATTTTACAAGCTTGTTGATGTACCTGATCATCTCTGACTGTTCGCCATCACCCATGGCCTTCGCCTGGGCTGTGAGCTGTGATATGTATGACTCATTGCCCACCTTGTCAAGCTTGGCATAGCACTGCCCGGACACCACAAAGCTTCCGGACATGAGTCGATCACCTGATTTCTTCTTGATCTCATCCGACTCACCGGTGAGCAGGGCTTCATTTACCGATATACTGCCGCTGAGCACCGTAGCGTCAGCACATATCTGATTGCCAGCCGACAGAATGATGATATCGTCCTTAACCAGTTCCTCTGATTGTATCTGCTGTTGTTCTCCGTCTCTCACAACTATCGAATGCGGCGCATTTAACATGCTCATCTTGTCAAGAGTCTTTTTTGCACGCAACTCCTGAAATATTCCTATAACCGTATTGCCTATGATGACCGGCAGGAACGTCAGATTCCTGAATGAACCAACGATACATAGCAGCACCGTAAGTATGAGGAATATAAGATTGAAGTATGTAAGCAGATTGGACTTGACGATCTGCCCCACTGTCTTCTGCGTACTTATATCCGTGTGATTGGTAAGTCCATTGTCGATCCGTTCCCTTACTTCCTCCGAGGTAAGACCCATGATCGGGACTCCCCGTGTATCCAGATTGTTTTCTGAGTTTGTATCCAAATAAAACACCTCTTCCTGTGTATATGGTCGGCAAATGTTATGCATCGAGCAGCATTTTGCATCGACTGTCCATGACATCTCATGATTTCTTTAACAAAGTTCTATTATAAGTACTCCAAGTAAGGTTATTCAAGGATGATGGCAGATATTTCATATTTTTTTAAGAAACCTTGTGTCTTATTAACGACAAGCGGACAACCATCTGGTTTGAGATATAGTTGATGACTGAGTCGGCTAAACAAAATGAGCATAACACATTTCCCATCTGGGTATTATTGTGTTACGCTCATTTTTTATGCAAGCCGCGAACCAGGATCCGCATCTACATCATATTCTATTATCATAGCATAAGCCATATTTGATATATTGACTGCACTATGGTCTCTGTCCCATTGCGCCCTCAAGTGTGATCGTCTCACCACTCATGTACTTGAAATCCGGTGATGCGAGTGCCACGCACGCACGTCCAATCTCCTTCTCTACGTCTCCGAAGTGTCCCATTGGCGGCATCTTAACATTTGCCTTGAACGCATCCGGATATGCCTTCTCAAAATTCTCAAGCTGTGATGTCCATGCGAGAGGACATACTATATTGACATTTATTCCGTCAGCTGCCCACTCTGTAGCTGCAACTCTTGTAAGGCCCCTGATGCCTTCCTTCGCTGCCGCATATGCGCACTGTCCGTAATTTCCAAAGAGGCCTGCACCTGATGCAAAGTTGATGACTGAACCCTTTGTCTCCTTCAGATATGGATAGCATGCCTGCATATAGTAAAATGCAGCGTAAAGACCTGAATATATGGCAAGGTCAAACTGTGCTGTTGTGTGATCTGCGATGGTAACGCCTGATGCAGATGCCTGCGCATTGTTGATGAGCACATCTATTCTTCCAAATTCCTTAACTGTCTGCTCCACAACGTTCTTGACGACGCTCTCGTTGTCCGCACCTGCGTTTACATCAGCCTGGACTGCAAGAACCTTGATTCCATATTTGCTCTCAAGCTCTGCCTTTGCATCCTCAAGTTTCTTGACATTACGTCCTGTAAGCACCAGATTGGCACCTTCCTTGGCATATGCTGTCGCTATTCCGTATCCGATGGATCCACAGCTTCCATCGCTGAGAACTGCACGTCCGCCTCCTGTTATTATCGCTGTCTTACCTGTTAAAAAACCCATATGTGTACACTCCTTCCCTAGCCATGACTACTTTCTTCACACCGCATAGATTTCTGTCAACCATAACATATATCTATAATTTCATAGCCCATGTCTATTATTATAGCCACACTACCTACCCAAAACAACACCTTCACATACCTTTAAATGAAAATATTTATGCATATCTTTACTTAACCCACTATCCTGTCCTCTTATTAAAATTTATATAAACTTGCTTGACTAAATCCGATTTCGGATTTATATTGGATAGTGGTGCTTTCCCGATCAAATATCATATATTTTAAGAAAATACTTTCTCATTGCTATGGGTTTAAATTTGCACCCCAATAATAACTAAAGGAGTTTTTTCATATTTTATGATCGCATATAAAGACAGTCATTTACAAGAACAGCTACGCATATTTAACACCCTCTGGAAAGCTCAGGACGATATCTGGCAGGAGGCGGCAAGAAACTCCGGGCTGCCTGAAACTGCTTTCTGGATAATTTATATATTGACCATTGAGAATAAAGCTGAACTTACTCAGGCAGAGCTATGCGACACATGGTTCATACCCAGACAGACATGCAACTCTGCTGTCAAAAAACTGGAAGGCAAGGGACTCATTTCTCTGACAACACACAAAGGTGCAGGGAACATCAAATATTTATCAATCACGGAAAATGGAGTCTCATTCGCCAACAAATATATTACGCCACTGACAAATGCTGATATTTCATCATTTTCGAGTTTTACGGATGAGGAAAGAGAACTTCTGCTCTCACTCATGCAGCGTCAGCTCGATTACCTTAAGAAAGGAACTGAAGGATTATGGAAATAAGACTTTCTGATTCATTTACATATAAAAAGCTTATAAGATATGTGCTGCCGTGCATTGCCATGATGATCATGACATCCATCTACAGCATTGTGGACGGCTACTTTGTCTCCAACATCATAGGCAAGAATCCATTTGCAGCGGTCAATCTGGTCATGCCTGTGCTGATGGCGATATCCGCCATAGGATTCATGATCGGTACGGGAGGCAGCGCACTGACTTCATATTATATGGGGCTCGGGGAAAAGAAAAAGGCAAATGAAGTATTCTCGATGCTGGTGTGGCTTATCATCATCTCGTCCTGCATTGTGGCAGTCATAGGATTTGTCTTCATGCCCCAGATAGTCGAGCTCCTCGGAGCCAGCGATACTATACGCTCAGACGCCATATTATACGGAAGAATACTCATTCTGTCAGAGCCGTTTTTTATGCTTCAGAACAGTTTTCAGAGTTTTCTTACAACGGCAGAGAAACAAAACCTTGGTCTGCTGGTTTCAGTACTTGCGGGTATCACCAACATGGTACTTGATTTTCTTCTCATGTTTGTGTTCCGCCTCGGCATAGCCGGAGCTGCGGCTGCCACAGTGTGCGGACAGATTATAGGAAGTGTAGTACCGCTCATATATTTTGCGACCAACACAACAGGATCGTTAAAACTGACGAAAGCAAAGTTTGACTGGAAGTGTATCTGGAAAGCCTGTGGAAACGGCTCTTCTGAGATGCTTACCAACCTGTCCACATCCCTTGTGTCTGTGGTCTATAACCTGCAGCTTATGAAACTTGCGAATGAAAATGGTATAGCAGCATATGGTGTGATAATGTATGTGTCATTCATATTCATGGCAATATTCTTCGGTTATGCCATCGGAGTCACGCCTATCATCGGTTATAACTATGGTGCCGGTAACAAAAAACAGCTGCACAGCCTGCTTAAAAAAAGCCTTGTGATCACCGCCGTCACAGCCATAACAATGACGGTTTTGTCCGAGGTTCTGGCACTCCCTATCGCAAGAATATTTGTTGGCTATGATGATACACTATGCCGTATGACCCAGACCGGTATGATGCTTTTTTCCATATCATTCCTGTTCTGCGGATTCAACGTATTTGGCTCAGGTTTCTTCACAGGTCTAGGCAACGGGCTTGTATCCGCAACCATATCTTTCCTCAGAACACTGGTGATACAGCTTGCAGCGGTGTTGATGCTGCCTATGGTGTTTGGCATCAATGGAATCTGGTGTGCTGTGGCCGTAGCGGAGGCTGTGACCCTTGTCATAACTATCACCTTCCTTATAAAAAATAAAAAGAAATACGGATATTAAACAAAATAAGCCGGAGTATGTGATTTTTAATTATCACGCACTCCGGCATTTTTACATCGCCCTATTCACTATGTTCTTAAGTTCCGGATAGCTGGACACAGCCAGTACATCCTCGTCCGTCTTGTTCTGCAGCGACAAATACCACACCGGTGTCATTCCAGCATTTTTCGCTCCCATGACATCCTTCTTGTAGCTATCGCCCACATAGATGACCTCATCGTTCTTTACGCCCAGCTTTGTAGCTATCATATCGAACATCCTGCGGTTCGGCTTTTCTATACCAGCCTCCTCGCTTGTTATCATTGCGTCAAGTCTGCCCGTAAGTCCAAGTCTGTCTATCTTCCTGAACTGGATATGCGCAGTCATATCTGTACAGATACCAATCTTTATTCCTCTGGCTTTCATATCATCTATAAACTCCAATGCCCCGGGGAATATGGATATCTTGTTCAGGAAATTGTTCCAGAAATAGTTGTACACCTGCAGGTCATACTTAAATGGTGATACCCCCAGAATCTCCAGCATCTTCTGGAAGTACAGCACCCTATTGTGCTGCGCCGCCATATCCCAGGCAGAGAGCTGATCCTTTACCATGTCTCTGCCTTCTTCAAAGGCTTTCATCACTGTCACTTCATCTATATGAAGAAGTTCATTTGCCACATATCTCACAGTGTCTTCCACTGCCTTATCATTCTCGTGAAGGCAGTCGTATAATGTATCATCTAAATCAAATACTATTGCTCTTATCATATCTACCGGCACTCCCTTCGAACTTCATCGGTGATCGTTGTTCCACCGGACTTATACCAGTTGTCCACAAAACTGTCAAATTCATCCAGATCTGCTTCACCTGTAACTATCTTCAGGTAAGTATTGCTCTCCAGATTCTCAAGGTGCCACCAGTCTGACACCATGGTCTCAGTCTCACCGAAGTACAGAGATTCGACTTTATTTGTACGCGCATCATTGAGGATCTTGCATGCAGTTATACGGGATGTATATGCCGCCCAGTCCTCCGATGACGCATTATCTTCATTCTTGAGATATGACTCACACGCCTCATAATAAGATTGTTCCAGCAGATTCAGATCATCCGGCTGCCTTATGCCAGAGAACACGTGGTTCAGCTCGCCATAGCATATCTGAAGTGCATTGTTGTAGTCCACGTTCATTGCAAGTGGTCTTGCGGTAGGATCCACATTGAGTTTGTAGTAATCCTTTATAGCCTGATTGTCTTTGTCCTCATATCTTACATAGTCGAACAGCACACTTATTATCTTGCACACTATCTCCGGGTGCTCATATCCCTTTCTGACTACCACGAAGTTGCCATATGGAACCTGAGTGTGATAACTCGTTGAGTCGTTTTCCTCTGTGGCAAGCAGATATGGTTCCCACTTTGCTGTTGGATCGGCCGCTACAGCGTCCATAAGAGGATTATTTGGCGCCCACCATGGTCCAAAGAATGAACCACACTGTCCATTCACTATGAGTTCTATTATGTTGCTGCTTGTCCGCATGAGGAAATTCCGATCCAGAATCCCTTCCTCGTACATCTCATGTATATGCTCCAGAGCCTTCTTTGCCTCCGGCTGTACAGAACCATACACAACCTTTCCGTCCTCATCCTTTATCCACTGTTTCGGAAATGCCCCATATGCGGCAAATACAATGTCGAGTGTGTACTCGCTGCTATAACCACAACCGCCGCAGAGACTTGTGTCTGCCACCAGCCCTACGGTACTTCCTACACCATTATTTCCCGGATCTTTCTCAATAAACTGCCTGATGATCTCCTCCGCATCCGAAAGTGTTCTCGGAGCCTCAAGTCCCAGCTTATCCATCCAGTCTTTTCTAAGCCATATCAGATTTGGTCCATCTGATATATTTGTCTCAGGTATGGCCATGATACGGTCATCAAATGTGACCACATCCATAATACTGCTGCCATAACTCTTATATATGTTCTTTATCGTTTCACTCATACAGTTGTTATAACTGTCTGTGAGATCCTCGATCATGTCATTTTCCACCAGATACTGCAGCTCATCCATGTCCTGGACGATCATCACATCCGGAAGATCCTTCTGTGCTATCACCATGGATACATTATCATCATACTGATTATCAGCAGCCTCAAATATATCCTGGTTCTGCACATTTAAGATTTCATTTAATATCTGTGTGTATGCGTTATTTTCATACGTTTCTCCCTGTGGGAGATTTGAATTATTTGCACCGGACAGCTTTCCCAGGGTATAGGTGAGCTGTTCCGGATACCTTCCAAGCGGCGTTGTCTCCGCAATATGCATGGCAGACTCATATTCTGCATCTGTGGTCGCCTTAGACGGGTTGGAGGGGGTGTTATTGTCCTGGCAGCCACATATTATTATAAGGGTAATTGTTAGCACACATGTTATTATTTTTTTCAGATACTTCATTGCTGGCATATGCTTTCCTCATTCCACTTAGGTTTTGCAAATAATTTCATATATTATCCTTAACCCTTTACGCCTCCAGACATGCTATCCTTGTAGCACTTCTGCATTATCATAAAGAGAATGATAATCGGTACGGATATCAGCACTGCGCCAGCCGCAAATGAGTTGAACCAGTTGTACACATACTCTTTCTCGAGCATGTTCCAAAGTCCGATGGATACTGTGTAATAGTCCTTGTTGGCTCTGCATATAACCTTGGCAAACACAAAATCAATCCATGGTGCAAGGAACGAATTCAGAACCGTATAAACTATGATCGGTCGGCTGAGTGGTATGATGATCCTTGTAAATGACTGCCATCTTGTAGCACCATCAAGGTATGCTGCTTCTTCCAGCGACTTTGGTATAGTATCAAAGAATCCTTTGGCGATATAGAATCCAAGTCCTGAACCGCCTGAATATACGAGTACCAGAGCAACCCTGATGAGTGAGCCTTCTGAAAGTCCCAGAACCTTAAGGATGTAATACACAGCTATCATAGCCATGAATCCCGGGAACATTCCAAGGATAAGTGCCACATTCATAAATGGCTTTCTCAGTCTGAAACGCATTCTTGACATACAGTATGAAACTGCAAGCACGAACGCTGTTGATATTATACATGAGAAAATTGCTATTATCAAAGTATTCTTGAACATCTGCATGAAATTCAGAATACCTGTGTCTGTAAAAAGCTTTGTATAGTTTGCCAGAGTCAGAGACTTTGGCAGCAGAGTTGAAACATACTGTCCTTTCTCTCCTCTGAAGCTTATCATGATTATCCATGCGATCGGCAATACCCAGATAACCGAAAGGATTACCAGTATGATATGAACCACGATGTCTCCCAGTGTCCATTTGCTTCTTGCTTTAATCTCATTATTATTTGATTTAGCCATTACTGAAATCCCTCCTCATCTTTATATGATGCGGTGTTGTGGTAAGTTACCAGTGACACAACAGCGAGAACTATGAATGTCATTATACCTATAACAGCACCTAAGTTATAGTACTGGTTATCAACCGTCAGCTTATAGAGCCATGTGACAAGAAGATCTGTCTTTCCGGCAGTCTTTCCAACCGGGGTAGGTGCTCCATTTGACAAAAGGTAGATAACGTTAAAGTTGTTTATATTTCCTGCAAATGTTGTTATCAGATATGGTGCTGTGACAAACAACATATATGGAAGAGTGATCTTGAAGAAGATCTTTACCGGGCCTGCGCCGTCAACTCTCGCAGCCTCGTATATCTCCTCCGGTATACTCTGGAGAATTCCGGTGACCTGCATGACGGTGAATGGAATTCCTATCCAGATGTTGATGACAATTACCATGACTCTGGCAAGTGTTGCATTGCTCCAGAATGGAATAGCATTGTCGATTATTCCGTTATTTATAAGTAATGTATTGACGATACCATTCTGACTGAAGATCGTTCTCATCAGAAGAAGTGATACGAACTGTGGAACCGCTGCTGAGAGCATGAAGATCGCTCTCCACATACCCTTTGCCCTGGTTCCCTTTCTGTTGATCACCATTGCGAGTATCATTCCAAGGAAGTAGTTACTGAATGTGGCTGCCACAGCCCAAACAAGTGTCCAGCCAAGCACTGACCAGAATGTACTTCCTATTGCATCACTAAAGTTCAATATCTTTGCAAAATTCTTCAGTCCAACCCAGTTGAATATAACTGTATGTGAATCAAGCTTGCTGTAATTTGTAAATGCCATAAATATCATGAAAACCAATGGCAATATCGTAAATACAACGACTCCAAGTACAGGAAGTGGAAGAAGGAATGCATGAAGATTGCTGTCAAACAGACTCTTCACATCGTCCTTGAACTTTGGAACCTTTTTGCCTTTATCCCACAGGCAATACGCTTTGTATGCGCTCTCTATACTTACTACCCAAAGGCAGATGAATGCGAAAATTATAAACAGTGTTGCCACACCGTACAGGAGCATGAGCAGAGAGTTGTCACCCTGAGTATATTCAAATACACCCTTTGCATCATTCCAGACCTTCTGCTGTTCCTGACCACCCAGATGGAAGATATCCACCAGTAGTGATGCTCCATGCTTTATCATAAACCATATAAACAGTACCTCAAGTACCAGGTACGAAAATCCCTTTACAAACTGTTTTCTGACTATGCTTCCAAACCCCAAGATCAGAAATGAAATTCTGGTAGCTATGTCTCCATTTGCCGCTGCCTGTGCAACGGTATATGGGTAATCAGATCTTCGTATTTTCTTTATTTTGCTTTTTTTATTTGTTATAGCCTGAGCCATCCTAACACCTCCGTCTCAAAGTAAATCATTATCTCTTCTTATTACAAGTGCCCCATCACCTGTAGATGAATGGAGCACCTGTTTTTGAAATATATAACTAGTATTTTTACTGTGCTACATCAGTGTTAAGTGATGTGTTGAATGACTCTGTCATATCTGCTGCGTTGTCATGTGTAACCTCACCATTTACGAGAGACTTACCAAAGTTTTCTGCTGGTGTCCAGTAGTTGCTCATCTTAGGAACAAATGGCTGGATGAATGCTGTTGTATCGAATGTTGCATTCTGAGCTGTTACAAGTGCATCGCCCTTAACTGCATCGCTCTCAAGAAGGCTTGTGTTACATGGAACGATGTTTCTTGCTGTGTAGTGTGACTCCTGTGATGCCTCATTTCCAAGGTAGAGTGCAAGTGCAACTGCAACCTGTGGATACTCACAGTTAGGATTTACAGCGATTGCCTTTGATCCTGCAAATGAGAGGAGCTGCTTGTCCGCACCGCCGATCTTGGCTGTTGGCATAACTGCGATTCCGAGATCATCTCCAAGTGCATCGTGTAATGCTGCGTAGTCCCATGAGCCTGAGAACATTGCTGATATTGAACCATCTGTCATACCTGAGATACCAACACCTGACTCATCGTTTACAAAGTTCTTGTTGTTTACAAGATCTACCAGGTAGTCTGTAACAGCCTTGCCGTTGTCACCACCGAAGTTGATTCCTGCATCATTGTCTGTACCATCACCGAATAATGTTCCGCCATTTGCAAGGTAGAATGCTGCGATGTACCATGAGTTTGAGAGTGGGAATGAAACCTTACCCTTCTCAAGCATTGTGTCAAGGCTCTTTACATCATCCTCTGTAAATGTCTTCTTGTTGTAGTACATAAACCATGTATTTGTTGTAAATGGCACACCATAGATACCTCCATCAACTGTGATAGAATCTACGATCGCCTGTGAATTTGTTGACTTAACATAATCTGCTGTGCTTCCGCCGAGCTCTGAGATAGCACCTGCATCGATCAGAGTCTGTAACTGGTCATTTGCGAACATGTATACATCTGCTGACGCTGAAACATCCTGTGTTACAGTCTTTCCAGCATCACCCTCACTACATGTACCATACTCAAATGTGATATCCCAGTTTGGATGCTCTTTCTTGAATGCCTCACATGTTGTCTGTAACCACTCGCCGTAATCAGGTGACTGATCCTCAGCTGGTCCCCAAACTGTAAGTGTTGTCTTGATCGCCTCTTCCTCTGAAGCTGCCTCTGTTGCATCTGTAGCCTCTGATGCATCACTCTTTGCTGCTGCTGTTGTTGACTCGTCCTTTCCTGAATCTCCACATCCTGCCAGCATTGACATTCCCATTACACCCGCAAGTGCAACTGCTGCAAATCTCTTAACTCTCATAACCGTTCCTCCTTAAAAATATAGTTTTGATTGAATGTTTTTAACACCTTTGCAGTACCTTTACCTTATGTCATCATTATAAGAAAACGTTTCCAATCCGTATATATCAATGATTTTAGAAACATGTTGGATTTTTTAGATATGTTGAATTTTTTTGATGGGCGGGCGCCGCTCCGGAGTGTGCCGCGGAGATCCGCCGTTATGCATTGTTATTATGTCCACAAAAGTATAAAAAATGTACCTTTTGAGCTTTAATAAGCTTCAAAAGGTACATCCTCTCTTCGTATTCTCGCCTTTTCGTGGAATTTCTATGAAAAGGTATAATTTTTGTATAATTTTCTAGTTTTCTACTCTCTTTGGGAAGTGGAGCATTACTTTCGTGCCGGCTCCCGGGGTGCTTTCGATCTTCACCGCGTACTTCTCTCCATAATATAGCTTGATCCTCTCGTTTACATTTGACACACCGTAGCCATTGGACGACTTGGACAGGATCAGGGCGGCCTGGGTCTTTGTCATACCGACACCGTTGTCAGATACGGTAAAGTCAATGAAATCTCCATTCTCCTTTCCCTCTATGCGTATCTCTCCTCTGCCATCAGTCTTGACGTCAATTCCATGCCCTATCGCGTTTTCAAGCAGCGGCTGGAGTATCAGATTCAATGTTTCGTATTTTAAGATACTGTCATCTATGTCGTACACCACATCAAAGCTGTTGTCATGCATGGCAAGCTGGATATCAAGATACGACTTGATATTTGCTATCTCATCTTTGACAAGCAGGATGTTTTTTCCTTTGTTCAGGGCTGTCCTGTAGAATGTGGACAGAGACAAGGTGATCCGGCTTATGTCTTCCTGCTCCGCCTCAAGGGCTTTCCAATTGATCATAGACAGAGAATTGTACAGGAAATGCGGGTTGATCTGGGCCTGAAGTGCCCTCATCTCGTATTCTTTTTCCTTGATCTTGCTCTGATATACCTCATTGACAGTCTCATCAAGGCGCTTACTCATGCTGTTGTAGCCATTTATAAGATCACCAATCTCATCTGTACTGTCATTTTCTATAACCATGCCCAGATTTCCTGTCTCGGTGGCCTTCATAGTCTTCTGAAGATTTTTGATTCGCTTCGTTATAAATTCTGATACCATATTTATACATAATATACCTGCGAGCATACTTACCAGAAGTGCCGCCACCGCTATTATAAGTATCGGACGAACCGATGAGATTATAAGTCTGTTCGGTTTGTATACACATATGTTCCAGCCGGTCGCCTTGGACGTCTTATCTATGAACTGATACCCTGAATTTTCCATCTCTCTCAGAACATCGAATTTATCCACATCCAATTCATATGCTGACTGCTCATCGGCAAATGTATTCTTGTTGAATATCATATGTCCATACTCATCCTCTATGATAAGCCCATAATTATCAAACATTGTCTCTGTATAAAACGGTTGAAATACACTGTCATAATCCACGCCTACATACAAAACGCCCTTGGCACCTTTCTGCTCCAGCATAGCCATCCGGCTGACTGAAAATGCAGTTCGGCTTTCCAGATCAATATGCCAGTGTATATTGTTATCCAGATCATCATATGCATGCGTTCCATCCGCCAGATCTTTTAACGGTGCAACTGTTGACCCATGTTTCACATCGCTGGCATCAGTATATATCGTGACCTGATTTACATCCTCATGGAAATACATGATCGATGCCAGCAGAGGATCGATCACCGTACTGAACTGCTCATAATTCTGGTATGCCGACTGGTCCGCACTCAGTATCTTTGCAATCGACTGGTTATACGATATATATTTAGAGAGATTGTTATATATCTCCAGTTCATTGTCCATGGAATCCGTGGTCTGGCTGACATAAGATTTCAGTATCGTTGTCTCCCGGTCCCACAGAATCTTTTTCATCTCCATGTATGTTATACCCAGTATTATCATAACAGGCACAAGTCCGGCAAGCAGATAAATAACAACCATTTTGCCGGTCAGCCTCATATCACGAAATCTCTTCTTGAGTCCACCTTTGTTCATCTACGATCCCCCTGCTTAACGAGTTCTGCACTCGCCATTTGCCAAGTCTGCTGTATGTCTACTCTTCTCCTGTAACACCGCTCTCCCTGAATTTCTGAGGGCTCACTCCATAAAACTCCCTGAAACTCGAACAAAAGTAGGATACATTCTGATAACCACACATCGCACCTATATCTACAATCTTTGCCATACTATTCTCAAGCATATCCCTTGCCCGCTCCATTCTATATGACTTGATAAATTTGCTCAGATTCTGTCCCGTCTCTTTCTTGAACACTGTGCTGAGATAACTTGGGGCAAGATATACCATATCCGCAAGCATATCTATGCCAAGCTCGCTCCCGTAATTCCTGTAAATATACTGCTTTACCATCTCCACTTCCTTATGTCCGGTCTGACTCTTGTCCTCAAAGCAGGCCGCCAGTCTGTCTATCGCAACCTCGACGAGACCTGTAAGGCTCTGAAAATCCGTCGTCATATACATCTTTTCAACATCCTTGTTAAGATCCGCCTCACCTGTTCCATCTATACTGCCATATATGTCCTTTAAAAGATTTGAGTAGAGAAACTTTATATATATCTGTGAACACTCATTCTTGTGCCTGTACTTTTCACAGAATTTGTCAAAATGCTCTCTGAGTGCATCCACATCCTTCATCTTGATGTCTTGTTTCATCTGTTTCATAAGAGTGTCATCATCAAACTGAATCATTCCTGACGAATCGCTCTCCATATTCGGGTAGAACACCTTTATCTCCGGATGATAAAACTTATTGTCCATGAGCTCATCAAGCTCATCGACCTTCTGTTTCATGTCCTCAGGTTTCTCTATATCCGATGAAACTGCTATAAAGCATTCCTCATCGTAATCACTTTTAATTATCCTGGCTAGCTCCTGGGCCGTGGAAACCGCATCTGTTTCATCGCCCAGGAAAATAAGTTCCTGCTGTTGGTTCAGATTTAGGTATCTCTGTATTCCAAGTGACATTATCTTCTCATTTTTCTTGAAATCCACATCTCGTCTTCCAAAGAAATCGTGATTAAATTCTACCAGCAGAATTCTCTTAATTCTGGCAAAATCGAGGTTCAGACCGTTGTACTCTCTGCGTATGCTCTCTATATCTTCGCCATTTACAAGCATATATAGTGCATGCTCATATAGGAATTCCATGCTCTTATTCTTGAGTTCATCCGAGGCTTTAGCCGCCTCAAGCTCATCCACAACCTTCTCCAGCGTCTCCTTAAACTCCTTCGGATCGACCGGTTTCAGTATATAATCCACAACCCCCAGCCTTATCGCTCTCTTTGCATAGTCAAATTCATTGCAGCCACTGAATATCACGCATCTCATTTTCTTCTTCTCATTTACCACATTGTCAATGAGTTCTATACCGTCCATGAATGGCATCTTCACATCGGTTAGAAGGATATCATAATCCTCCTGACGTATCTTCTCCAATGCATCAAGACCGTTTACTGCCTCGTCGATATCAAATTCCATATTCAGCTTTTTCAGAAGGAATCTTATCCCATTTCTCTCTATTCTCTCGTCATCAACGATCAGTATTCTATACATCTCTCCACTGCCTTTCTTTTTCTTGATGTGAACTGTTTTCGCATCACATTACAACTTTAGTATATTTAATTATAACCGACTTACTTCCTGTTCGCCACCAAAACCTAAATCAAAAGGGGACGGAGGTGCCTGACCCCTCCGTCCCCTGCTGTGAAATAAACTAAGTTTTATATTATAATCTCCAAATGTCCTTGTTGTACTCAGCGATGGTTCTGTCTGATGAGAAGAATCCAGCCTTGCTGATGTTGACAAGTGCCTTCTTTGCCCAAGTCTTACGGTCCTCGTAGTCTACAAGTACGCCTTCCTTGGTCTTGATATAATCCTCAACATCGAGGAGTGTCATGAACCAATCCTTTACGATAAGTTCGTTGTGAAGTCTCTCAAGGCTTTCCTTCTGTCCGATCTCAAGGAGCTCATCGCTCACGATGAAATCAACAAGCTTCTTGATCTCAGGCTGCTCGTAGTAATCCTTTGACACATAATCAGCCTTTGCATAGTGGTCGATGACTGCCTCGCTTGACTCGCCGAAGAAGTAAATGTTATCCTCGCCGACAAGCTCTCCAATCTCAACATTTGCACCATCTCTTGTTCCGAGTGTAAGCGCGCCGTTCAGCATGAACTTCATGTTTCCGGTACCTGATGCCTCCTTTGATGCAAGTGAGATCTGCTCTGAAATGTCACATGCAGGTATGATCTTTGCTGCCTTTGACACATTGTAGTTCTCGATCATGACAACCTTGAGGTATGGGCTTACCTCTGGGTCATTATCGATGAGCTGCTGCAGGCAGAGGATGAGATGAATGATATCCTTTGCGATGGTGTATGCAGGAGCTGCCTTTGCACCAAATATTACAGTCACAGGAGTCTTTGGAAGATTTCCTGCCTTGATATCGAAGTACTTGTGGATAACCCAGAGTGCGTTCATCTGCTGACGCTTGTACTCATGAAGTCTCTTAACCTGTATATCAAAGATAGAATTCTCATCTATGTCAATGTTCTGTGTCTCCTTAAGGTAATCCTTGAGAACGACCTTGTTCTGCTTCTTGATATCCATGATCCTGCCAAGGACTGCATCATCATCATAGAACTTAGCGAGGTCACTCAGTTTCTCTGCATCCTTCTTGTAGCCGTCACCGATAAGCTCTGTGATATAAGCTGCAAGCTGCTCGTTACAGTGGAGAAGCCATCTTCTGAATGTGATACCATTTGTCTTGTTGTTGAACTTCTCAGGATAGATCTTGTAGAAGTTGTTCAACTCAGAATCCTTGAGGATCTCTGTGTGAAGGTATGCAACACCGTTTACACTGTGGCTATAGTGTATATCAATGTGTGCCATGTGCACTCTCTGATCCTTGTCGATGATATATACGCTTTCATCCTTGTATCTGTTACGAACCTTCTCGTCCAGCTTCTTGATGATAGGAACAAGCTGTGGAACAACCTTCTCAAGGTAAGCAAGCGGCCACTTCTCAAGAGCCTCTGCAAGGATAGTGTGGTTGGTGTATGCGCACACCTCTGTCACGATCTCTGTAGCCTCGTCAAATGATATTCCCTCAGCGGTAAGAAGTCTGATGAACTCAGGGATCACCATTGAAGGATGTGTATCATTGATCTGAACTGCTGCATAATCAGCCAGATCGTGAAGATTTGAACCCTTTGCCTTAGCCTCATCAAGAATGAGCTTTGCACCATTTGCCACCATGAAATACTGCTGGTAGATACGGAGAAGATTTCCAGCCTCATCGCTGTCGTCCGGGTACAGGCAGAGTGTCAGGTTCTTTGCAATGTCTGTCTTGTCGAAGTTAATTCCGCCCGGCTCCATGATGGACTCGTCAACGCTCTCGATATCGAAGAGGTGGAGCTTATTTGTTCTGTTCTCGTATCCGGTTACATCTATATCGTACATTCTTGACTGGACTTTCAGATTGCCAAATGTGATCGTGTTGGTAACGTCTGTCTTCTCGAGCCAGCTGTCTGCCTCAATCCAAGGATTTGCAGTCTCCTTCTGGTAATTGTTCTCAAATACCTGCTTGAACAGACCCATGTGGTAATTAAGTCCAATTCCATCTCCGTGAAGTCCGAGGGTTGCCATGGAGTCGAGGAAACATGCTGCAAGTCTTCCAAGACCGCCATTTCCAAGTGATGGCTCCGGTTCAACCTCCTCTATGTCATAGATGCTCTTGCCATTCTCAGCAAGCACCTGTTTAACCTCGTCAAATACACCAAGGTTGATGAGATTGTTCGAGAGAAGCTTTCCTATGAGGAACTCTGCTGAGATGTAATAAACCTTCTTCTGTCCCTCCTCTGAAACCTTTCCGTCTGCGAGCTTCTTTGTCATATCAAGGAGTGCGAAGTAGATCTCCTCGTTTGTGCAGTCCTTGATCTCCTTGTTGTATTTCTTCATGCAAATGTCCTTTAACATAATATCCTCCTTACAAATATACGTCTTCACCCTGTTTCTTCCATACAGTCTGGTGAGATCCCTTAATTTATCTATATGTTCCTGTGTAAATTCCCATGTTGCGCCCTTGGTAAGCCTCCACTTCCAGTTGCCGCCAAGCGTTGATGGATAGTTCATTCTGGCACTGTTGTCCTTGCCCAGAATATCCTGCATCTGAAGTATGACCGTGTCCGCTGAGCTCATGTAAAGTGCATGTATCATCTTCTCTGCCACATCATCCAGGCTGTTCGCCATGAGGTACTTCATCATATATTCCTGAAGCTCCTCACTCTGTCCGCTGATATAACTTTTCAGCATATCATTATCGTGGGTTCCAATATACGCTACGTAGTTCTTTGCGTGATTGTGCGGCAGATATTCATTTGCCGTATTGCCGTCAAATGCAAATTCCAACACCTTCATGCCCGGATAACCGGATTCCTTTACAAGTTTCTGAACCTCTGGCACGACCACGCCGAGGTCCTCTGCTATAACCTTGGATGAACCTATGGCACTGTCTATAGCATCGATGAGTTTCTTTCCCGGTCCCTGTCTGTAGTAGCCATCCTTCGGCTCGCCATTTGCCGGGATGCTGTAGTATCTGACTATTCCGATAAAATGATCTATACGGATCACGTCGTAGAGCTTTGCAGATGCAGCAATTCTCTTCTTCCACCACGCGAAATCATCCTTCTCCATGACATCCCAGTCATAAATCGGGTTACCCCACTTCTGTCCGTAGCTTGAGAACATGTCTGGTGGGCATCCTGCCACAACCGCCGGTGCAAGGCTTCCGGACAGCTGGAACTGGTCTGTGTTAGCCCACACATCAGCACTGTCCAGTGCAACATAGATCGGAATATCTCCAATGATGCTTATTCCGTTTCTGTTGGCATACTCTTTTAATGGCATCCACTGCTCGTAGAACTTGAACTGAAGGAATTTGTAGAATTCCACGTCTTCACCAAGCTTTTCTCTGTAAGCTGCCATAGCCTCCGGCTTTCTCTTCTTGATCGCCGGTTCCCACACAAGCCATTCTCTATTGTTATGATCAGCCTTGATCGCCATATACAGCGCATAGTCATCTATCCACTGTTCATTTTCCTCTATGAAATCTGCGTAATCCCTGCTGTCTTTGTGCTCTGATCTGCCAAATGCTTTTCTGAGAACTTCAAATCTCTGTCTGTATATTCTGGCGTAGTCGATCTCGTCATCACTGTCAGCCCATTTGTAGGATTCTACCTCCTCTTTCTTGAGAAGCCCTTCAGCTATCAATGTAGCCAGATCGATAAAATACGGATTGCCCGCAAATGCTGAAAACGACTGATAAGGACTGTCACCGAAGCTTGTTGGTCCTATCGGAAGCACCTGCCAGTACTTCTGCCCTGCTCTTTTCAACATATCAACAAAATCATAAGCATCTCTTCCCATGGTTCCAATTCCATATGGTGATGGGAGACTGCTTATCGGCAGGAGTATTCCTGCGCCACGCTCCAACGCTTTACTCATATATGATACCTCCTGAACAGTTCCTGTTATGGCTTGTATTTTATTAGCATTTCCCCTTTTATGCTTGCATTATATAAGCAATTAATTGTACAATTCTATCATCTTGATGATGTACAATATGTAAAAGCTGTAAAAAATCGTCGAATTTATGAACCAAAAGGAGGCACATGGTTATATGAACAGTCTTGAATACGAAAATCTTCTGGAGAATAAGACACATGCGGACCCGATGTTTCCGTACAATACCTACCTGTGCTCCATACCACTTGACTTCAATTCTGTGTCTCTGCACTGGCATGAATTTATGGAGATTATCTATATCAAAAAAGGCAAGGGAAATGTGACTGTGGACTTCACAACTCACTATGTTGAGGAGGGTGACATAGTCATTATCCTGCCAGGACACATTCACGGAATCTCCCAGCACGAAGGCTATTCAATGGAATATGAGAATATTCTTTTCTCCGTCGACATGTTCAGATCCAGAAATCACGACTCACTGGACAGCGAGTTTTTCCTGCCTCTGCTGGCGGGCGACGTGGATATCAAGAGTATTTATGACAGGGACGATCCATTATATCCGTCTCTTTCCGCGTGTCTTAACAGGGTAGACAAGCTCTGCTCAGAGACGCCAAAGGGATACCACCTTGCACTTAAGGGATGCTATTTTGAGTTCTTCTACATTCTCTATGCCAACTCCACCGCAAGGGATGAGGCAGACAGGAAGAACCGAGCCAGGGATCTGGAGAGAACAAAACTCATCCTCTCCTACATAGACGAAAATTACAAAGAGGCCATATCCATAACAGATATAGCCTCCTACTGTGGATTCTCTGAATCCCATTTTATGCGATTTTTCAAGAACACCATGGGGGTGTCATTTGTATCATATCTGAACGACTTCAGGCTGAATGTTGCCGCAAGACTTCTCTCCTCCAATGACGAGAGCATACTCTCCGTCGCGGAGAACTGCGGCTTCTTCAACCTGTCCTACTTCAACAGGATGTTTAAGAAGAAATACGGCGTGACTCCGGGTAAATACAGGGATAATCATAACCTGTAAGCGGCCACTCATTGCCTACTACGCATCAGATCTTGAATACGAGTTCTTCATCTGATTGCTGAGTTCATAGAGAACCCTGCCAAGGGTTGCATTTGCCTCACGTCTCACCATGTCTGTGGTCTCCTGGTTGGCCTGCTGGCGGAGTTTCTCGCCCAATGGCTGTTCATTCATAATATCATCATATCTGTATATTATCTCATGTGCCTTGGACATGACTTTCTCCTCGTACCTTTCGATATGGAACACCGACTTCGCATAAGATGCGTCCGCCATCGCTGCGATCATACGGCTGGTCCAGTAGAAGTTGTCCGTGGAAGCATCCGCCCCTGTATTTGCCAGATACTCAGGAGTCGTGTCTACATTTGCATAGAAAGGAACCATGACATTGAATGCATTCGATGCAAATGCTATCCACTGTACAGCGCAGATATCCTCTCCAACATATGGTCTCATCTGGATCGCCGACATGAAATCCGTCCTGTTCACACCTATCGATCTATATGCCCCGCGCATCTTATTGTCGCCGTAATTGCCGTACGGATCATACGGAGTTCCCTGATAATGCGAAGAAAGCACATACTTCACATCCTCCATGGTTATCTTCTTCTCTGGTATCATGCACCATGGAATGTCATCCGAAACCGGCGTAAAGTCCGCATCCGGTCCGTCCCAGACTGCCGAATTCGGGTTGAGCGTCCGCTCCATGAACCATGCCCTCGGGGTGTTGTACACGTGATCCGCATCGTCGTGGCTGCCGAATATATCCCGTGGACAGATCGTGTCCTCCATATTCTCCACGTTCAGATGATACTTCTCTATAAATGCTGGAAGATCTGCCGAGCACATGAACTCGCTCTGCGCTCCCATTGCGTCTGCCATATCAAATTCGTCCATACCAAACTGGTTTGGCATGACAACATACACATCATCAGGAACTTTTCTCGCGATCCAATGATGTCCTCCGATGGTCTCAAGCCACCAGATCTCGTCTACATCCTGAAATGCAATTCCGTTCATCTCATAGGTTCCATATCGTTCAAGCAGGCTGCCAAGTCTCTTCACGCCCTCTCTTGCGCTCTTTATATATGGAAGTGTAATGCTGACTATATCCTCCTCGCCGATACCTCCAGTCTTCTCAGGCTTATCTCCCTCCGCAGGCTCATAGCACACCAGTGGATCCGCGCCGAGCACTCTTGGATTTGAGGTTATGGTCTCCGTCGCCGTCATAGCCACATTTGCAGAATTCACTCCGCTTGCCGCCCAGATTCCTTCGCCCGCCAGCGCATTTGGAACACAGGTGTAACGCATCGGATCATTCGGAAGTTCAATCTCCACATGGGATATCTCCGCCTTGTATATTCTTGGCTGCTCCTCCGGCTTCACAACCACATATTTCTTCGGCGTGTACGAGCCGGCCCCCGAATCGTCATTTCTCGCTATTATTGTTGAACCGTCATAAGACGCATTTTTTCCTACCAATATTGTTGTACATGGCATGATCTATTCCTCCATTTTTTTAATATTTTTCATCTTTTTTATAATTAAAAATATAATATATCCCGCAAGGCTTCCGAGGGTATTCATAACTACATCATCGAGCTGGCAGTAACCGCGCTCCGTTATAAGCTGAACCGTCTCTATGCAGACACTGCACAGAAATCCAAACAGTACAGTGCATTTGGACAACCTGTCTACCGCCCTGCCATCGCCATTCTTACTTCCAGCCACCGCCAGCGGAAAAAGCACGCCGAACGGCACAAAGAGCAATATATTTTCTATGACAAATGCGTGCTCCTGGGGCGTCACTCCCCACGTCTGAAACAGCGTCATGTCAATGCCTTGCCTTGAGCCCGGCTCTCTGGACAGGAACACAGTAACTGCCATCACCGCCAGATACACCACCAGCAGGAACCACACTATTGACTTCTTCACACGTCCTCCGGCACTGACCTTTTTTCCTGCAGGACTCACTGTATACACGAGATAAACCACGACTGCTATGCATCCGCATAGAATCCCTATCGGAAGGTAGCCCGCGACCTCCATTATATCTTTTATAATAAGTTCAAACATACATTCCCCTCAGTAATTTTACATTTATTCTATTGAAACCAAATACGATTTCTCGACAGTGTACTTTTCCAACTTCATTGGTTTTCCACCATTTATCCATTCCATATAATTCTTTGCATATGCATAATATGTATATTTCCCTAACTCGAATATAGCCGGCATACACTTTTCACATGGAGCCCATCTTGAATATATCGTTATACCATTAAAATCCGATAAATATGACATGATCTTTCTTTCGCAGCATCCATATGTAAGTCCAATCTTTCTCAAATAATCATCTTTCCTTTTATCGATTCTTCTCGTCTTCAGATCGTCCCCCAGCTTCTCTTTTTTACTCACATACTTTATCTTGCTGTTACTATCAGGCTCTATTACCTCTGTATAACGCATAGTTTTCTTCCTAATAGGACAGTATCTGATGCCATGATTTTTTGTATAAATATTGGTAACATGATGCCATCCAAACGTGTTATCAAATATGTATTTTACCAGCATCTCCATCTGCAATCTTTTGTTTCTATCCCACGAATCTGTCCCACTCAATGCCCAATACTTTTCTCCATTTGGCAATACAAATATTGTATAACAGCCTTGTTTTTTACCCGAATATTTATTAACCAGATTAAAATCCTTTTTTAATTTCAACGCTGACTTTATTTTTGCAATCTCTTCCGTAAACTGTTTTGTCATACTTTCAAAATTGTTTGATCCCGTTGACACTAATTCACCATTTGTATTTATTTGAGACAGAGAAATAAAAAAATGCCTATATATTTCTGTTAATTTATCTTTCCAAATACAAGCTTCAAAAATAGCACTGTCATCTTTTGGCATATCATGTGTTTCGATGTTAAACGCATGGGCTATATTAGAAATAAACCTAATATATCTCTTTTTTAACGTCACTTTCTCTCCGCTACTTTTCAAAATTTCTTTTTTTATAATATTAAGCGTCTTTGTATAGTAGCCTATTTTCTCTTCCTGTCCAATATCTGAGACCATACTTTTCATTATGGAATCCGCTCTTTCCAGTACAAACTCTAAATTTTCATTCCAGCTCGTAGCAGTAAATTTATTATAACTTGTTAGGAACTTCTCGTGTATATCATCTATTTCTCCTATATCATGCACCTTACATTTGCTCGCCCTATCTATCAATCTGTATATATCTGTCAATATAGTTTTTTTATTTTCACTAAAATCTACGTAGTCTTCATGCACATATCTCTCTGTATAAATCATAATAGAGATTGCGATACGCCTGTAATCATATTTTATCCTGCTGGCAAATGTCTGCAGTGCTTCCATATTTAGTGCTTCAACGCTATCACTATTATCCTGCATGACCGTATCATTAATAAGTGTCACATCTGCCAGATAATCCCACATATTATTTTCACTTAAATTGTACTCATCATTTATCCAGGCACCTTCATCCTCCACTGATTCCAAATTTAAGTCAAGCGCTTCTAATGATTTCGATTTCGCATACTCTTCAAAACTACCATATTTACTTGCCACTATATCTAATTCTTCACTTACCAATTTACTTTTAACAATTTTCTGTAAGACATCAGGTTTATATGGCACGAAGTATTCTGATATCGGATAATCTGAATTTCGCAACCTATGTGTTATTCTAATAGATTTCTTCATATGTATCACCCACTCCCAAAACAATTCTCCCGCCCCTGCGGTAATTACATTACGTTCCACTAATTATTATATCACAGTTGCAACTGACAGTCATTTTACACATTGTTTACATACACCGCGTCTGATATACTTTACATGTCAGTCCAACTAACCATTTGGACGGGCTGAACAAATATAGAACAGGAAATATCCAACATGATAATAGCAAAAAAAATTCTAAAAATAACATGTATCGTCCTCGGCGTGATCCTTGCGGCCGCCATAATATTTGTGGGAGTTCTCACTATAACAGAATACAAGCCAGACGCTTCCGAATCCCTTGAGGTCACATCCGGAAGCACATTTGGCAAAAATGCAACCGGCTCAGCCAAACTTCCACCATCTGTCGGCGATTCCATCTCCATCGTGACGTGGAATCTCGGCTACGGATCCCTCGGTGCAAATGCTGACTTTTTCATGGACGGAGGAGACAGTGTGTACACTTCCACAGCCAAGCAGGTAAACGACAATATGGAGGCCATCACATCAGAGCTGAATTCACTTGCCGCTGACATCTTTCTTCTCCAGGAGGTCGATGCGCGATCATCCAGAAGCCACAAGATAAACGAAGCCGATATTTTGAGGGAAAAGCTGCCGTCATACACAAGCTCATACGCCTACAACTACAAAACACTCATGGTTCCATATCCACTTCCACCGATCGGCAGAGTGACATCGGGGATTATGACTCTCAGCTCATTTGAAGTATCGGATGCAGAAAGAATACAGCTTCCATGTCCATTTTCCTACCCGATCAGACTGTGCAACCTGAAAAGATGCCTGATCGTGTCCAGAATACCGATTGCCGGAAGTGAACACGAACTCGTCATAGTAAATCTCCACCTGGAGGCTTATGACTCAGGCGAGGGCAAAGCCGCCCAGACCAGGATGCTCGCCGACATTCTCCAAAATGAGGCTGCAGCAGGGAACTACGTTATCGCAGGAGGCGACTTCAACCAGACTTTTTCAAATGTGGATCTGTCCGTATACCCTCAGCAGTCCGCTGACCTGTGGGCACCAGGAAGCATAGATGTATCTGAATTTGGAGATTCCTTCACCTGCACCACCGATTCCTCAGCTCCGACATGCCGATCCCTGGACAAACCATACGAAGGACATGACCACGAGAGTTTCCAATATTATGTCATCGACGGATTCATAGTATCGAGCAATTTGCAGATCAACTCCACAGAGACCATAGATCTGGATTTTAAAAACAGCGATCACAATCCGATAAAACTCGATGTTGCGTTGAAATAAACTATATTTTCAGTTGTTTTATGCATGTTATTTTAATTAACATTAATTATGCATAATTTTATGTTTAAAATACATTTTTCTCTTGATTTATGCCGTTTTTACATGTATTATGGCATTGTAAATGTTATAAATATTAACATTTATTGTTAGTTTTGAATAATACTTCTAAGAATAATAGAGAATACTCATCAGAGAAAGGAATTTTGATCATGAAGAAATTATCACAGTCACGTCTCGCCGACACTGTCATGAACGGAAGAAAAGAAAAAGGTATGACCCAGGCTCAGCTCGCCGATGCAACCGGTATCAACAGAGCACTCATTTCCAGAATAGAGCAGAAGGATTTTGTTCCTTCTATAGAGCAGCTCGAAAGTTTGTCAGAGGTTTTGAACTTCGACCTCACAGAAATGTTCATCAATACTGGCGCACACAAGCTCGAGTCTCCATCCCCACTGAACATTGCAGTGGCAGGAACCGGTTACGTTGGTCTGTCCATTGCGACCCTGCTGGCACAGCACAACCATGTAACGGCAGTTGACATCATCCCTGAAAAGGTTGATCTCATCAACAACAAGAAATCCCCTATACAGGACGACTATATTGAGAAATATCTCGCCGAGAAGGAGCTTGATCTCACAGCAACTCTCGATGGCAAATCAGCATACAAGGATGCAGATTTCGTAATCATAGCTGCTCCGACAAACTACGACAGCAACAAGAACTATTTCGACACATCAGCCGTTGAGGCCGTTATCGAGCTCGTCCTCAAGGTCAACCCTGATGCCATCATGGTCATCAAATCAACTATACCAGTTGGATATACCGAGTCCGTAAGGAAGAAATACAACACGTCAAATATCATTTTCAGCCCAGAGTTTCTTCGTGAATCAAAGGCACTGTACGACAACCTCTATCCATCAAGGATAATTGTCAGCACAGACAAGAATGACGAGAAGATAGTTAAGGCATCCCATACATTTGCCGCACTGCTTCAGGAGGGTGCCCTCAAGGAAGATATAGACACTCTGTTCATGGGCTTCACCGAAGCTGAGGCTGTAAAGTTATTTGCAAATACCTATCTCGCACTCCGCGTGTCCTACTTCAACGAGCTTGACACATACGCAGAGATGAAGGGACTTAACACACAGGACATCATAAACGGCGTATGTCTCGACCCAAGAATCGGAACACACTACAACAACCCATCATTTGGATACGGCGGATACTGTCTGCCAAAGGATACAAAGCAGCTCCTTGCCAACTACAACGACGTGCCTCAGAATATGATGAGCGCCATCGTCGAGAGCAACAGAACGAGAAAGGACTTCATCGCAGACCGCGTTCTCTCCATCGCAGGCTACTACGACTACAACAATAACGGTGATTACTCAGCAGCCCAGGAGAAGGAATGTGTCATAGGTGTATACAGACTGACGATGAAGAGCAACTCCGACAACTTCCGCCAGAGCAGTATACAGGGTGTCATGAAGCGTATCAAAGCCAAGGGCGCAACCGTCGTTGTATATGAGCCAACCCTTGAAGACGGAACCACATTCTTCGGAAGCAAAGTTGTAAATGACCTAGACAAATTCAAATCCATGTCCGACGCTGTCATCGCCAACAGGTACAATTCATGCCTCGACGACATCAAAGACAAGGTATACACAAGAGATCTGTTCCAGAGAGACTAATCTTCAAGAAGACCTTTAAGAACATTTTTATAACATAAAAAATAACCGAATGATACGAATTAAAACTTGTATCATCCGGTTATTTTTTGTCAATATTTCTTATGAATTAGCCTGAGCCTTGAGCTCCTCAAGCATCTGAGGAAGTCTTGTATCCATCTCGTCATCCTTGAACTGACATGTACCAACCTTCCTGTGTCCACCGCCACCATACTTGAGCATAAGGCTTCCAACATCCATGGTCGCTGTGCGGTTCAGGATACTGTATCCAACTGCTGCCGAACATCCCTGTCCACCACGTCCGCTTACTATCCACGCTGACACATTCTGTTCAGGATACATACTGTATATCATGAAACGATTGCCGGTGTATATCGGATCCACTCCGCGAAGATCGCTTATGATAAGATTACCGTCCACTATGGTATGTGCCTTGACCATCTCCTTGAACTTCTCTGTCTGCTCATTATACAGAACTATTCTCTCCTGTATGTCCGGCAGGGCAAGTATCTCATCAGTGGTCATGGTACGACATGCATCTATAAGCTTCTCCATGAGCTGATAGTTTGATATGGTGAAATTTCTGAATCTTCCAAGTCCGGTTCTAGGATCCATCAGGAATCCAATAAGTATCCATCCCTTTGGATTCTGTACCTCATCAATGGTAAGATTACCTGAATCAACCTTATCAACAGCCTCCATCATATCGTCAAACTGCGGAAATCTCTCTCTGCCTCCATAATACTCATAGATTATTCTAGCGCACGATGGAGTTATACGACTCTCCCCCTTGTATTTACCCTCAAGCGCCAATCTCTCATGCTCACTTGAATGATGATCGAACCAAAGTCCGCAGCCCTCAACAAATGGCACATTTGCAAGGCAGTCATCCTCCGTAACCTCAATCAATCCGTCCTGAAGATCCTTCGGATGCGCAAACTTCCAATGATCAATAATTCCCGCTTCCTTCAGCAGTGCGCCACACGCAAGTCCATCAAAATCCGATCTTGTAACCAACCTCATAGTAAATCCTCCCTGGTATTGAACTTCAGCCCTGTAAAACCGGGCTGAATAGTTCATTTTCCGCAACAAATATATTTTAATTATATAGAAGTGGGTGGGGGATTTCAAGGAGCATTTTTATTAGCGCAAGGTTCGCCATTCCAATCAGAGATCCGCTTGCCGAGTTCCGTAACTTGTTTCTTCACATCCAGCATACCAGCCATGTTCTCCAAGGTCATATGCTCCGCAACACTCCTTGCAAACTTGACCTTTTTGCCTGCAAAGCCTCTGTAATACGGCTCTATGTAACCAGGAAACAGCTCATACTGTCCACACGGCTTCTTCAAACTGATTCCCAGAACTTCCTCTATGACTTCCTTTGGGATGTAATTTTCTATCTCCTTGCCCTTAGTAACCCATGACATCATCCCAAGATCATCAAATTCCTGAATTATTCTCTTCTTGGTATCATTCAGCCGGGCATTCCTGTTTTTCTTATCACTATCCATCACAATGACCGCATTTCTGTTGGTCTTGATAACACTTATGAGCTCCGTCATCTCCTCAGCCGAGTACTGTGACAGCAGTCTTCCACCATAATACAGGAACTGGTAGTGCACGCCCTCCACGAAACGGTCCGGGAAATACATGTCTAGCCAGTGTTTTATATACACTCTGTCTGACGGTCCTTCCACCCATATAATCCCATTTGACTGAAGAAGATCGCTTGCCTTCACGTCCAGATCATCCAGTATCCGGGTCTTGTCCAGATACGATTCTATCCTTTTGACAAATGCTCTGCCGTCCTGCTTGTACACATGGAATATCACAGCATCGTCCTTGTCGTAGAATGCATTTATCGCCACATGGGAATGGGTCGTGATGAACACCTGAACATCATTCTTTTCAGCAAATTCATATATATACTCAAACAGTTTCCTCTGCATGGCAGGGTGAAGATTATTCTCAAGCTCCTCAAAACCATAGATCATCTTCTTATCCTTATACCCCTCCAGCTCCGGTATAACCAGCAGATTTAGCAGCACCAGAATGATTGTCTTAAGACCGCTTCCCATGCGTGACAAAGGGCACCTGCTCATGCCCTTTTCCTTGAGAAACACCTCCCACCGGATATTCCCATATCCATCCTGTACCTGCTGCACCCTTATGCTCTCAAATACAGCCTCCGGACTCATGATCTCATTTACCGCTTTTAGAAGAGTGTCCTCAATTATCGTCTCATCGTAACTGCTATTGTTCAGAAATGCCCTAATAATGTTGCTTGCACCACTGCCAGTGCTGGACAGATCCTCCAGAGTCTCACCAAGCTTCTCTTCCTCCTCGGGAACAATATTGCGCTCCGCAGCAACGTGTCTGAATACATATCTGTCCCTCTCATTACCTATATCAACTCCCACTCCATTTGCATATGAAGTATTCCATAGAGGCAGTCTGTCATTCCACTCCACTATGTAACCACCACTGTCCTCAGGCTCCACCCTGTATCCTATCGAACGTCCATTTGACAGGTTCCACATGGTTCCGCTTGTATAACCTTGAATTGATGAATACCCACGAAGCAAGCTGTCACACATCTCCCGGGTGACCGGTATCTCCGCGATGATCTCGTCCGCACAGGATGCGATCTGCTCTCTGAATGCATACATCCTGTCATACATCATCCCCACCACGTCGATGACACTTGATTTTCCGCTGTTGTTCTTGCCGATTATCACTGACACCCTTGGGAGGTTGTCAAGTTCTGTGTATGTGTCGGCGGTGAAGGCTTTGTAGCCTTTGAATCTTATTCCTTTGTACATGGGTGACTCCTTTCTACTACAATATATTTATGGTTGATAGATTTATCACTGTTTTATGTGCCAATATCGAATACGTATATACCGTAATTTTAATATGTTTTCTATTTAAATCAATATTTATGTCGTTTTGTGAGCAATTATAAAATTACACATTCACACATCATAATGAATATATGCAACGTATTGACATCTCCCCATACTGGTGTTATCTTCGCAATTATAAGCATCACATACCGTAATATTTTTTGTATTTGGTTGATATGTGTTATTTTAAATCACATCAAGGCATTGCACCGATTGTCTATCAACTTGCAATATAAATTTAGAGAGGACTCTACCCATGAAAAAAATATCAATAACCAAGATGGCCGAAGCCCTTGACTTTGAAGTTGTTGATCTGTTAGAAGAGAAAAAGAAAGCTGTCAATACAACAAGCCTCGACAGAGCATACAATATAGCAGTAGCAGGTACCGGTTATGTTGGTCTGTCAATCGCAACGCTTCTTGCACAGCACAACCATGTAACTGCGGTCGATATCATTCCTGAAAAGGTTGAACTTATCAACAACAGAAAATCTCCTATCCAGGACGACTATATAGAGATGTATCTTGCCGAGAAGAAACTGGATCTCACCGCAACCCTTGATGCCGAGGAAGCATACAGAACTGCTGACTTTGTGGTCATAGCGGCTCCAACCAACTACGACAGTAAAAAGAATTTCTTCGACTGCTCTGCAGTCGAAGCCGTTATAGAGCTTGTACTCAAAGTAAATCCTGATGCTACAATGATCATCAAATCAACCGTTCCAGAGGGCTATACTGCTTCTGTAAGAGAGAAATACAATACCAGGAATATCATATTCAGTCCTGAATTTCTACGGGAATCTAAGGCTCTGTACGACAACCTCTACCCATCACGAATCATCGTATCCTGCGATGAAGAGTCGTCCGAAAAGGCCCACACATTTGCGGCATTGCTTCAGCAGGGAGCTATCAAAGAAAATATCGATACACTGTTCATGGGCTTCACAGAGGCAGAGGCTGTAAAGCTCTTTGCAAATACTTACCTTGCATTACGTGTCTCATATTTCAACGAACTTGACACCTACGCAGAAACAAGGGGACTAAATACACAGGAGATCATCAATGGAGTATGTCTTGATCCGCGTATCGGCAATCACTATAACAATCCAAGTTTCGGATATGGTGGATACTGCCTTCCAAAGGATACAAAGCAGCTGCTGGCAAACTACAACGATGTGCCACAGAACATGATATCTGCCATTGTCGAGAGCAACAAGACAAGAAAAGATTTCATAGCGGACCAGGTACTGAATATGGCCGGCTACTATGATTATAATAATCGCGGTGATTTCGCTCCTGAACAGGAGAAGGAATGTGTGATTGGCGTGTACCGCCTGACCATGAAGAGCAACTCAGATAATTTCCGCCAATCCTCCATCCAGGGTGTCATAAAAAGGATCAAGGCCAAAGGCGCCAAAGTTATCATCTACGAGCCAACTCTCAAGAACGGCGAAACATTCTTCGGCTCAGAAGTGGTAAATAACCTTAAGAAATTCAAAAAAATCAGCCATGCTATCATCGCCAACAGATACGACTCGTGCCTTGACGATGTGAAGGATAAAGTTTATACGAGGGATATTTTTAAGAGAGATTAATCTCTAAAAATTGTTAAAACATTCACGCCAATTCCTTTGCCTCCAAATCCTCATGCAACTTTGGGGATTGCCCTCTGCAATAGTTGGTATTTTAAGTATACAATAAACAGTATTATGCTAATTTAAGGAGTCAACAACTTATGTCCCCTTTTTAATTATCATTTCACTTTCTCATGTTTTGTTTTTAGTTCTTGCAATCAAGTAAAAAAACAATTGAAGAACTCAAAAAGGAACTCAAAAAATTGAGTTCCTTAAAAATCAAAAGACCCGACATGGTCCGCATCGTTGAAAGGCGTGTTGGGTTCTGTTGGTCTTAGTATATGCAATATCCATAAATATTGCACTAATATTTTCATGAATTTGCATTTATCATGCTGTAATTTCAATATCTTTAAGTAATTGATACGTATAATCATGCTTTTTTATATATTCCGAATAGTTTTGACAAAATTCGTCCAAATCATTACATTTGTGTTTTCCTATTCCCGGACAACAGGGACACGGAGCCCGGATTATTCACATTCTTCAATACCATATTTATTAACTAGCTGTAGTTGTAAATCTGATAATGGAAAGTGAAATGTACATAACAGTCTCGCATTTAACATTCATTTTGGTTTGGCATAATCGCTTTTGCCAAATCTCATGTGGCATTTAACTAAATATCTTGCTTATTTTAAAAGAAAAAGTCCACGACTCTGCCGTGAACTTTTTCTTGATTATGAGATACCAACCAATGTACCGATACCGCTCTCTTTAATTATAACTACCTCAGTCTCCGTCCATATAAAAATCCTCCTCATATACCTATGATAGTATTAAATAATTTGTTATTCAAGACTTGACTTTAATAAAATCCCATTCCATACTATATGTATAAAATAGATTCGGATTTTCAATCTGTAATTCATATATTATCTTATTATCTTTTTTTGTTTCTGTTACTTTATTTTCTTGATCAAGAAATTCATACTCCATTTTCATATCCGCATATCTTACATAACGCACATTATCAAGCAACGCATTCTTTTCAGGAATAATTACTCTTAAAATCAGATTTTCAATTGGATACTTTACAATCTGGGCCAAATACTCATGCATTAATTGAGATTCATCCTTTAAATAAGTTTTTATTCCGTATGAAATCCGCTGACCTTTACAAAACTTATTGTTTAGATTTATTTTATAATGATATGGGGATACTTGATCTTTCGAGTCTTCCAATGTGAATTTGTCTCCATCATCAATAAGCTCTGATTTATCATATGAACTTCCTGTCCAAGTTATACTTCTTTCCAAAACATCAAATTCACCATCTAGCACTTCTAAATCTACTTTTCTAATACTCTCTATGCTTTCTCTACTAACAAACTCTAATGAAACCTCCATCAATTTATACTTCAGATCCTTTGCAGATGTTTTTCTTGAGCTTGTATCAATAATACTCCGTACTTCCGCTTTACTATTTATCCCCGTTACTAATTCTAATTCATCTTTCTGAGCAAGCATAGGTCTGTACAACCTAACATATGCCTCTCCAATAGCTCCACTAAACAAATGCAATTCCGGATTTCCTTTACCTTTTCCAAATCTTAATATATGCGTTTGCGCAATTCCAGGATAAGGATCTATGTAGTAGATTTTTTTTATTCCTAATTGAAACGCCTTTTTCGAACATAATTCGCATGGGCTTGCTGTACAAAATAAATTTCCGCCTTCTATTCCCATACCTCCATATTTAGATATTTGCAAAAAAGCATTTTCTTCTGCATGAAGAGCCCTTGTAAACACCTGGTTTTTATCGCCTTTCCATCCATTATAAATATCCTTAAAACAATATGAAAACTTTCTTCCATGCAAATCGACTTTAGAAATCTCTTTATCTAAATGTTCAAATATCTTTTTTAATGTCTCATTATCATATTCAAACTGACTATAACATTCTCTCTGATTTCCTTTACAATATCCATGAACATCTCTGTATATACATTCCAGTTGCTTATTAGGAACATCGTTCCACCCTACTGATTTTACTGAGAAATTGCTATCAGTTACAATTGCCCCGACCTGTCTAGATAAACACCCTGAATTATACTTTAGATTATATGCAAGTTGCATACACCTTTCTACATCGTTTGGAACGACCAATCCCGGATGAATCATCAGTGTAATATATTTAACTAACTGCCTAGTTAGCATCAATCTTCTACCATTTTGCTCATCTAAATTAACTAGATGAATATCTGCCATTTCAAAACAATTCGCTATATTTTGATGATAAAATATTTCTCCATTATCTAGATTCGACTCATATTCTACATAATCTAAACCTCTTTGTTCTTCCACATCTAATTTGCCTAATCTTTTTTGCCGCATTTTCTCATCCACGCTTATAGATATCAAGAAGTATGATCGATAAACGTCTTTTAAATAGTTTGACTCATTCGCATTTCTAATTGCATCTATACATATACGTATTTTGTCCCCTTTTCTATATTTTTTTATTAACTCTATCATTAATTTTATTCGCTTTGCAAAATCTAATATTCTATTTTGGCACAATTTATCTTCATATGGAGTACCACTGGCTCTAATATTATTAGCAATTTTTTGCAATAAATATGTATATAAATGATATTTTACTGGAGGTTCATCTTGAAGTTTTCTCTTCTCTTCCTCATAACAAGAATATTTATAAAAAATTTTTTTAAATCTATTTTTATAATCAGCTAATTTCCTAATATACAATTCATAATACTTGTCCAACACATCTGTCGAAAAAGAATTTAGTTCCTCAATTGAAGGTATAGGAAATTCTGAAATTTCCTTAAACATATAATCCAAACCATTTATTTCATTTACAAGTTCATTAAAATTCAAAATAATAAATGATGTCTTATTATGATTACTTTGAAGATATTTCAAATATTCTATAAAGGCCTTTACCCCACCCTCTTGTTCTAAAATATATGACAGTATTATACAACTTCCTTCTATTACCTCGAACGGCCTCCATCTACTATCAGACTCCATATAATCCTTTATTATATCAAACTCTTTTCTTTCCCTTATCGAGTTATCGTCACTATCAAAATACTCATACTCCAGTTCATCAAATGACTTTTTTAAAATACCAGCAGCAGTACTACATCCTGCTCCTGTCCTGCCCGTCAAGCCTATTATAATCTCATTTTCTTTTTCACTATAGATTTGGTTAACAGCATCATTGTAATTCTCCATACTCAATCCTCCATCGTCAAAATTATTAAATATTATAGTCATTATTTAAAATATACTCTTCCTCATAAATAATATATCCACCCTTTCACTAAGTCTCCAGTAAAAGGGGTGCCCCATATTTGTTCAGTTCCGTTGATCGATGTCCTTCTCCACACATAATGGAAATAGGAGCATTACAATGACATTCGAGTTGACCTTTTCGATTAAACGTGAGTTGACTTCCACAGTTTGCACAATAAGGCACTTCATATGTTCCGCCTTCATTACAAAATACCTGCGGAATTTCAGATATGGGCACTCAATAATTCTACACATAACTGATAGCTCATTCTTTAATCTTCATCATTTTTTTATGAGTTTGTGCTGCAAAGATTGTTGAATCACCTTTTGCATTTGTAATCTCAAAGTTATTAATAACTTTTTCCTGAGTCTCAGGACTCCAGTATATTTTCAGATTTTTCTTTGATCGAGTAATAGCCGTATAAAAAATATTATGCGTGATCATACGATCAACTTCCTCTGTAATTATTATTTTAACAGAATCATACTCCAAGCCTTGCGCTTTATGTATAGATATAGCATATGCAATTTGGAATGGCACATCTGTCTCATATGAAAAATCTGCATCATCATTATCAGAATCTTTTTTTAATGAATAAAATCTAATGACAGATTTTCCTGGTGTAATAGATTCCAATAGCTCAATATCCCATTCCATAACATCAAGTTCTGTAAGGATCTTATCAATTTCAAGTGTAAACCATATCTTATCTTCAGACTCTTTTTTTATTTCTATAATAGTACCTTTTAAATTATTATACAATAATGGCACAAACCTATCTGACTCATTAAAAAGGATTGGATCCCCCACTTTGTATGTCCACATTCCCCATCTCACTGCAGGATTAGGATTGTTCTCTTGAAGGAACCGATTTATATTGTTAATTCCATACAGTCCATCATAATTCAAGCAAAGTATTATTTCCTCTTCCGACTTCTTATCAAAAACTGAAGCCCCCAGATTAGATGCATACCTGTTCGCAACAATATGTTCCGTCAAATCTTCATCAAGCTTTCTAACCTTTTTCCACAAGGTTAATAAATCTTCATCCTTGGTTCTATATGGAGTTTCTAACTCGTACCATGCATATCTTGGAATAAAATACTTTGCCATTGAAAACCAATTACCAAAATCAATAGATTCTATCTGGTATGTATCTCCTACTAAAAGCATAACTTTACAATTTATCTTTCTTAAAACATCAGCCATATCTGAATTACTGACCATACTACACTCGTCCATTATCAAAATGTCGACATCTACTGGCACATTTTTCGTCAGAATATACTTACGAATAGTCATAAATTTACAATTTTGTGCCATCACATTTCGCCTTAGATTTTCAACTGCTGGATTAGTATTTGCAAGATATAATTTAGAATGTGAATCAAGGAACTGTGATACCTGATTAATCATATAGGTCTTTCCTGTTCCTGCAGCTCCATAAATCATTGCAACATGCGTTCTTTCAAACAGTCTTTGTAAAATCGCCTTTTTTTCTTCACTATCGATAGCCTGATTTTCATCCATCCATGCAGAAATAGCATTTGTATATCCCAATATACCTGATTCGGACACTCTCATCAGCTCTTCTATAATATACTTCGTATTATCAAAAGCCCCTTTCACATAAACACTCTGTCCAAATTTTGCAAGCTTTCGTCCTTCATGTTTTTTTATATGAATATTTCTGTTAAATGTATCTATAGCTGCATCTATGTCATTTGTGAACCCTTCTAACTCTTTTATAGGTGTATAAAGTTTAGAATTAGTATTCATATTGTTCTTAATATACTTAGCCATAAACTCGTGCTCTCTCCCTGACTGATCAATACTTTCAAATAGATCTATAGTTTCAGGATTATGACGAATCAACGATGTTGCAAATGGCATTTCATCAAAAGGAATGCATCCCCATTTAAGTCTAAGACCTGAAAGTACACTATTGTAATCTTTGTCCTTCTGCAACTTAAGAACTTTATTATTCATAGTATGAAGCAAGTATCTAATAACATTACTTCCTGGCTTTCCCGCCAAAATCAAACAACGTGCACTATCCAAAACCGGCTCAAAATGTTTTGCCTTACTCCGCCCAAACATTACATTCTTATACCTTATATAGTCACTCTCTGATGATAAAACAACATCCAGCAGACTTGCCCCAGAATAAGACAAATATTTCATCATACCTATATACTCTGCGCTCCCTGTTGTCATTCGTATTTTTTCATCAAACAGATCAGCAAAATTATTAAATTCACATGGCCTAATAGATACAGAGAATTCAGTCAAAATATTAACTGGCATTTTTTTGCCATTTACCTCAATATCTTCATAAAAAATTGCAGCTTTTATTGCATAATGCGATGGTAGCATATTTTCAGAGTAAACAATAAATCTATCAAATTTACTTGTAGAGTCATACGCAGGTGTAAGTACCATTTCATAATATGGAACTCCATCAACAATAAATGGAATAACCTTATGTACATACATCCTTTCAGTTCGACTGTAATCGACGAAATTTCTTTTTTCTTTCAACAATTCCGCTATTTTTTCTCGGAATTCTTCTACTGTTCTATCTGTATTAAGTGGAAATTTTTCCAAATTTGATAATAACTCCATTCCATATTCATACTTAGCAAAATTTCTAATCATCGCAAAAAACTGATAATATTTTATCATCAGCCTCTCGGCGCCCTCATTATCTGGTGTGTAATGAGATTTTGATTCTTGCAGAAATGAATGAAATTTTCTCAAAAACAAATATTTATTATCTTCTTTGAGATATGCCAATGCTCTTGGCACAGTATCTCGATTAATAGCAATTTCTTTTCCTCCACCATAAGCTCTCACCGCAATATGCTCAACAAGGTTTCTAGATTGGGCTAATAAATTTTGAGATATGATGTCCCTTGTAACCATTGTGCTATCCAGCATATTCAAATTTTCACATATCACATTATCGATGTCATATATCTTTTCTTCAATTTTCAACATAACTACTATGCATCCCCCTTTTTATTTATACATATATAGATATGTCGTATATTTTATATGAAATTCAGCGCAGAAACAATATATATATGTCATTTTTTGCAATCTGAGATGCATTTTTTGTAGTATTTTTCTAGTTTTGTCACATTTTTGCAATCTTATCTTGAAGCAACTAAGAAAAGGACACTTCCGTTACGGAACTGGGGACAGGTTTATAGGGAGTTAAGTATAATATGCGAAAGTCAACTCCCGAAGTAAAGTTCAAAGCTTGTTTTACAGATGGTTTTATTCACCTGCCTTTAACATGCTCCCAACAACACTGTTATATATAAAACAATGGCTGTGAAAAAACTCGATTGAGTTTTTTCACAGCCCATTTTTATGCTCATCAATATTATTTATCTGTCTCTGCAAATTCCAACTTAACCTATCTCCAATAATTCCTTCCAATTATCAGTAAATCCCATTGTCCTTACATCTATTTTTTCATACTTCTCTATTAATGCTTCTATTTGGTCTACATATAAATTCCAGTGATTTTAAATTCTCCACCTGCTCATCAATTGACATTGATGGTTGATGTTGTTTCAGTTCCCCCATATATTTTCTCCTTAAAATTAAAAGACCCAACGTGGTCCGCATCGTTGAGAGGCGTGTTGGGTACTGTTGATATTAGTATATGCGATTTTCATAAAAAAACAATGTTTTTTCAAGTATTTGCGTTATCCCAAATTATCATAGTTATTGCTACCCATAGTTTTACGAAGATCCATTCAGAGCCAGAATGCATCTCTCAGCTCCTCGACCTCATCATACGGAAAACACTCGGCAGCCCTTTCGTTTTCTTCCAGATAATTGATAATCTCTCCTGCCAATTCAATCCCCTTCCGACTGTGTATCACGCCACCGTTCTCTTTCTGAACGCTCTCTTCAACTTTTCTTGCCACCCACACCTGGTCATATATTTCCAGCTGAGTAATTATTTTTCTTACGCCAGAATGATAAACCAATTCATTACTTTCCGTCGGCTCGCCGAGTGCGCCATAGAGAGCGTAAAGCTGACGCATAATGCCATCGTCATTCAAATCCATCGGCACATATATTCTCACATTGTCATCTGGTAGAATCCCACCCTCAGACTTTTTCTTTCCAGTGACTGCTTTCTCCATCTCGTCTTCCGTTTCATATGGTACTTTCACAGCCAATTAAGGGTCATTGACATAGAGCATTTCTTCCGGTATTTGATGGATATCTAATTTGTGGTGCATATAAATCACGCTCCTTTATCGAAGTGGTAAACTTTTTCGCTAGCAGCCGAGTTTTCACGAAGAAATCTCAAACGTGCAAATGCAAATGTTCGTCTGCACCTGGCACCTCTAGTGTCCTCTGTCGCACAAGAATATTCAATTGCTGATTCAATCGGTTTAAACAAAACAAACTAAACCAATCCTAAACCGATTAATCTTTTAATATCCAGTTAGCTTTACGTTGGTTTTCTCCATACTTTTCAATAACATTCTTATTTTTTAAGACCGTTAATAATGTTCCGTCCGCACCATAGATACGTCACATAATACTTGGAGCGGCTGTGAACAAATAGTCAAAATCAGAATTTCCCAACAAAAGCATTGCAGCATTTGTAACCTTGCCACCTATTAACAACTTCATCTTCGTCAAAAACTGTTCATCTGACATACCATCAACTTCTTTAGAAATGAGCTCTTGTGCCATGAGCTATTTTATTTAGTTAGTGTCCAACTTCATTATACAATCGGCGAATATATATTTTTCGACATTGATAACTCCATTATAGCAATCGTTATATGTATTCTAATTTCTACAACATTGCAGACTCTGCCAACTGCCAGCACACTAAACACATGCTTTTATTTTCAAATGATATTTCCATATACAATGCAGTCGCACCTTCTGGTTTCACCATTCCGCTAAATTGTGTAGAACGGGGGTTTTCATAATCTATAGCAAAATCACAGTACTGCCTAAATATCACCTGTTCAGATTGTTTCCAAATAAACTCTGCATGAGCACGTACCAATAACTGCTCATCGCCATCTTTATACCTGCGAATATAATATTTTTTATCCTTCGTATCTGAATACACTACACCAATTTTATCTCCATAATAATTACATTGTTCTATAAATAGTCCATTACATTCAAAACAACTACGATCAACTCTTATACGATTTCTGTATTTTACAAACAAGTTGTAATCTACACAACGCAGTTTATTCAGCAAAGACTGGCGCTCTATATCATTTCTACAAACTATACAGCAGAGTGTATCTTCAATAGGAAATTCTCCAGGGTACACAATTTCTGCCTGTCTATATTTCTTTTCCAGATTCGGATTCTCCATGTAACCAGTCTTATATATTTGTTGAAAATTCAAGTTAGCAAAGGCTTCCACTCCGTTCTGCAGTTGGTCTCCAAATCCAGCTAGAGATTTCTCTGAAAACATAGTTCCTTTCTTTTTCAAAACAGATGCTAGATCAAACAAAAAAAACACAGGAACTGGTACATTAGCCTCCTGATCACGGCAATATCTTAGTCGAACATGTTTATATCCCTCATTATGATACTGTGTAGGCGTATGTGGTCTGAAATACATTCTCACATATGACTCAATATCTGAATTGGTCATATTGATTACCTGCATACTCGCATTGTCATTACTCATATTTCCATACATCTCAGCGTCAATCCTGCTATATAAACAACCATCGCAAAGAATATTAACAGCATTTGACATATCAGTATAATGAAATGCAAATTCTGCCCACCATTTATTCAAATAATTCTGTGCGATAATCTCCTCATATGTCATTACTTATCCCCCTTAACCAGAAAAGCCTGTCCCTTCCATGAATTCAACTGATATCCCTTTTTTAAACCAACTTTCATGTTATCATCTATATTTACTTCATCCAGATATCCCATATGAGCTAATAAGATATAAAAAAGGTCATGAATCTTATTATCATCCGTAGCAAAAACCCTCTTTTCACTTATTTTATCCCAAATAGCTCGGGCATCCTCATCGCTAAGTTTCAATGTTTCCTCACCATTCTCAAATATTAGAAAATCTTCAGCATTCCAACTTGCCGTCCACTTCATTCCTTCTACTTCAAATGTTATAGGAACCAATGCACTGCTATATGATATATCATCTTTCACACCAGCAAATGACATATCTTTTGCATTTTGTCTCAACCACTTTGTCATTTCCACTGTTTTCTTATGCTCTGGCAGCTGCTTGTCTAACGGTCGTAAATATACATACACATCTATTGGTAAATCATTAAGATATTTCTCCATGACAATCTTAACATCATCCCAGTTTAATTCACCGTTCCCACACCCTAGCTTAGGAAAAGCTATAGATGAAATATTGTAATCTGCATATTTCTTTACAAATGAAGCAAGACCCTTCTCTATATACTCGATTTTTGAAGGATTTCGCCAATTTTCTTTAGTTGGGAATTGCAAAAGCCAGTGATCCTGCTCATACCATAGCATCAATCGACCTATTGTAAGTTTATGTTCGTCACACATCTTTTTATACTGTTTAAACATTTCCGGATATCTTTTTTTAAATTCCAAAGCAATCCCTTTTCCCATGACTCCCACGGTATTCACCGTATTAACCAATACCTGTGCCGGACTATTAAATAAATCACCTTCTATATATGTTATCATACTTCACCATTCCTAACTTTTGAATATATATGCACTATAACATACTTTCCATAACCAAGTATATTAATTACAAATTTTCATTTTCAAAAAAGATTTTCTTGCCTCCGCAAGTCTTTTGAATCTTATATCCCATTCTTTACTTTTATCAGATTTATTTATGACATCATCAAATGATATATCGTCAAAATATGTAATATCATCATGACTAAAATATTTTTACAATATGAATTGAACAGTGCTACAACATTGCATTGGCATACTTCTGCCTCAAATTGAGGGTTATTTATATTTACTATACATCGTTTCTCCAGCTCCAACAAGCTGCTTGCATATGCTGGTTTAGATCCTTCTGTCTATCAGTCTGGAAACTTTCAGGCTAATTTGCTTATATCTGGTAGTCCACAAATACTTTTGTACAGCAGCCTGTTTTGTAAATCTGGCGCCAACCCACGTTCGATTAGGGGTGGCAATACAAACTCATCTGATTATATCTTGGATAAATTTATATAATTTGTAACCACTCATAAATACCAGGACATCCTTTCAAAAAATTACATATATCCAAATAATTATTTCGAGTAGATTCTACAGAATAATCCAGGTTCAGAATTTCCTTGCACCTTTCTACTAATTCATCTGTTTTTATGTTAGATAATTTTCCGCACTTTATCATCATTAAAATAATCTTTACATAGCCTCTATATTTATTAAATTTTCGATAGTCAAAAGTGTCACATTGTTTTACACTTCCCCAGCTTGTTACATAGTAATACAACTGTTTATCCATTTGTTCTAGGATATCATCTATTTTATTTGAGTTTATAATCATATCCATAATATCTTCACTCATTTCAAACATTTCTTCACTTCCTGCAATAGTCGTAAAAATCTCCCACCATTCATTAAACTGTTTATTAGAAAATATTTTTTTTAGAAGTTCATCATTTTTTTTATACTTTCCTAGAGGAATTACAATTGACAAGAAGCGATTTTTATTGAGAAATACATATTCTTGAAGATCCTCCTTAGAATATTTCAACTCAAACGAATCTAAATTGACAAATAAATAGATTTCTATATATATATTATTTATCCAATCATATTCATTAGCATTATTTTTTTGAAAAACCTTTGTCATTAAAACATCAATACACTCCATCCCTTCATAATCATTCGTATGTATGCATTCCTCCAAATAATTTATAATACTTACAAATACTTCCTTCCTATCATCGTATTGTAGCAAAATGTATTGTTTATAAAATATATCAATTTCTTCTTCATAATCTTTTTGATCCGTAAACTTGATAATTTTCTTATACTTATTTATTAACATTTCAACCGTCCCATTTATTACTAATAATGGCTTGACATAAGTAATAAAATCCCATAAGTCTTCAACTGTTGCAGAAGAAACATCTCTTTTTTTATTATGTACACAGGAATTTCTCAAATTCTTTTTTTGGCTGAATTCAACCCTAACACTATCTGTTAACTTAAATATATTAGTTTCTTTTCCTTCATTAATAAAGTTCCATGTATTTTCTTCCCATTTATCATCTAAATTCAAATCGTAGATTTTCTTTTTCCATATGTCCTTCTTATCATTGTCCGTTTTTCCTTTAATTTTTTCGAGAAAAGGAATTGGTATTCCGTGATAGCCAATAATTATCTCTTTAATGTAATTTATCAAGGCTAAATAAGAATACAAATATGCTGCTTTGTATGCTTCTACTTGAAAACACTTTATTGATTGAACAAAAAGCTCATCCTCTTCGTACTCATTTTCAATCAACCACTGCTTAAATTTCTTTATTTCCATTTACTATATCCCCCTTTTATTTTATTATAAATTCATTGTTGTTTGTCCAATTATCTCTGCCATGCTGTATCGTAATGGATTATCTCTCCCTTTTAATATTGGGAAATTCTTCACTTTTAAATAGTGATAATACTCCTCTTATGTTTCGTCGCTATCCCCTTATCATTTTGTACACAATTAAATTGTTCCCCTGTTAAACCACATTTTCCACCTAATTCTGTTGCTGATAACCACATACCAATACCATTCTCCAACAAATACTGGAAGAATAAGAAACTTCACCTTAAGTGAATATGTAGAAAACTCCATCTCAAAAACGCCACAAATTCTGTCTCCATATGTTCATAGCGTAAACGATAAACCGCTCGTAGGCATAAAAAACTCTTATACACTTTTCTTTCCTAACCTAATGCCTTTATTCTTAACTGCCTCTATCTTTTTTCCCATATATATGTTCAATCCCAGAAACATGAAAAATCTCAGATGTATCTTTAAAAAACAATTTGACTTTTTGTCCATCTGCTAATTCAAACACCCAAAACCGCTTACAAAGATATTGTTCATAAAAATCCACCATGAGTATAAGTGATATGTCAGTTATTTCTGGTATATATTGAATATTTATCAAATCCGGTACTGTTAACATTTTTCTACTCCGTATACGAATAAAGGCTCAGTTCAATTGAACCGAGCCCTAAGTTCTAAATAAGGATAGCGACAACATATCACCTATTGCCGAGCATTCATGGTATATTTATTGTCCCCCACTAGGGAAAGAGGTGCTATCCGTATCCTCTCAAAGAATTTCTTCTTTCACCTATATTATATGTAAGATTTTAAAATGTATCAAGTCTTTTTTCTTTAACTCCAATAATTCATTCACTTCGGAATCACTTGCACACGGCAACTCTTATTGCCCCTATCTTTAAGCAACGCAGCCATGTAGACACATGGCCTTCTAAATTCAATCACTTTTTCCACTTAGAAATACATTCATCTATGCTTGGATATAATTTATAGTTACTACACCCCAGCTCTTTCATCACGATTTCTTCCCATTCCTTATCCGTATCTCCGAAATAATAAATATGCCACTTCGCATCTTCTGTTCTGGGAGCAACCTTTACGGAATTCAGTTTCGTCTTTGTTGAGTTACCAATCATCTTTAGGAATTCTTTGCTATATTGCTCGTTTCTCGCAGCTTGTTCCCTTTGCTGCCATCTTTCCATGGCGTTTGCGGCATTTTCATTCGCTGTATTGTGATATCCAATCTCATCAATTATGAACTGTATTCGCTGATTCAGTTCATCCATCTCATCCAATTCATCTTCTGCCTCAAGTTCACCTGATTCTTCTTCCGCATTGTCCAAAGACGGAACTTTACTGCATCTCATCAGGAAATCAAAATACTCAATATCCACAGGACTCATCGACTGTCCCAAGACATAGATGTCTTTAATCTCCTCACACATTACTCCATTCATTGCCAGGAACATGCACAGGATCAGGATATTGTCCTGACAATGCTTATCTGTTTCATATAAGATTTCATCCACCCAATGCAATCCCCAAAAACGTCCACCCATTTGGGCAAGCAGCGTTTCCGGTTCCTGCGGATGTCGATTGTGCCCAAAAACAATAGATTTTTTGTCTGTGGCCTCACCATGTATATGAAATTCTCTCATTTCATCGACGCCAAAGCGTTTTCGAATCGTATCTGTATAGTTAAAATTGATGAACACACAGTTATCTCCAAACTGATACCCTGCCTCTTCCTCTGTGATAGAAATTGTGGCGATTCATCCACAAAGTTAGCCGGCTTTATATTGGTGAAATTTCTTGTACTCTGGATAATTGCCAATTGGTTTCCTAACCACCGGACAGCATGGACATCATGACCGGAATATTCACGCTTGATTGCCTTATGACATTTGGAAAGTGACGTGCCGCCTTTGAACACAATAAAGTCCTGACGCTCCGACAGTTCCCGTAGAATCATCGTCACATAATAATCTTTCTCTACAATAGTCGGCAGGATGTGAAAATATTCACTTGCCAGATTGACTGCGTTTGTAAATTCTTCTCGATTCTCATGCAGATACGCCTTTTAATAACCCCACCTCATACATATTTTTATAAATCCGTTCCGGATAGTACGGCAAATACGGTCTCATACTTTCAAATCCGATGCTTTTCTTTTTCATATAGCCAATCAAACGGTTTGTCAGTTCTTCTCCGTCTACTTCTGAGATATCCACAATTTCCTTTAACAAGTCCAGAAACTGAAGTGTTGCCGCATTTTTCTCATCTATCGCACAGTATGGCTTCCGCAAAATCACCCGCAGATTTGCTAACTTTGTTTCTCTGTACTCCGTTGTGGCCTTATTCGTGTAAATCTCATATACTCCGGGAACCTGAGTGGTCAGACCGAGTTGGTTTGCAAAAAGAATTCCTCCAACATAACCACAGCAGTTTCCCCCATCTGCCAGATACTTTCTTCTAATAACTTCATCCACTGACAGGCTTGAACCAGAACGAAACATTGACTTCTTAGAAATATAGTATATTCCAGTATCAAAACGCTTCAACCGCCCGGATTCCGTCAGCTTCTTCATCTGTTGCCGGACAGACACGGCTTTCATACCGGGAATATTCAATTCTGACAAAAAGATTGGTTCATTTGGTTTGTAGTTATTTTCTATATAGCTATACACATCATTCATCAGTGCCATTCTCTCTGCCTCCTTTGATACTTTTTAGAAGTATATATTTTCTTTATTGTTATTATACGTCAAAGACATCAAAATTGCAAATCTTCTGGAACTTCAATCAGCGATATCGCCATATCACCATCTATGATCATATGTTCATTTTATATCAGTTTCTATACAGCAAACCATAATTTCACGAAAGAACCTAAGACGTGCCAGTGCAAATGTTCACAGAGTGTTCATCTGCACCTAGCACCTTAGATCTTTCTGATTATAATCTAAAATTTAATTGTTGATATACTTTTTGCTGAACAGCTGAATAAGCAGTTTCTTCATCTGTCCCATATGCTTTTATCTGCACTCCATCTACATAGGTAATTGCCCAAACTATCTTCTTCTCATATTTATACGATTCATTATATATCTTCCCAGCTTCTTCAAAATAAGATTTATCTATCATGCTTATCTTCCCCAATCTCACACATTTTTTTATATAAATCAAGTGCATCCCATTGACTAATATTGGTAATCTTTTCTATAACATCATAATACGGATAAACTCCACCTTTTTTTGAATCCGTCTCATCTATAAAATCTATGTATCTCAATGCTTTTACCAATTGTCCATGATTATCATACTTCATGTTCTTAAACTCATCTCCTATATGATATTTAATCATATGCCCATTATATTCAAATTCACCATCATAATACTCTTGTCTTATATTTTTCATAACTCTCATCACCATCTTTTCACAGAATTTTTATTCGTACCCGACACCCCAGGCACTAGGGTCTCCAATAAGCGTTGCCACCACCGTAATATAGTTTTTCAAAAAACCGGATTCACGATCTCCAATTTATAGGCAACAGGACCACAAAGTTCAGATTATTCACCTAAAACATGCAAATGCTCACTGAATCCCCACTTGTACCTGCCACCTCAGATAAGTATAGCGTTGTGTTGGGGTAAGGGAAATTTACCTAATGTACTATACCCTGTTCCACAACCTATTTCCAAAACCTTTTTGTGCCCTCTAAGATTATCTGCCATCCAACTGTAATATTCATTTTTGTAAAAATACTGCGAGCTCACATTCCATTCATCCGCATATACCAATTTATCATTCTGTGTATTGTTCATTTTCAGCTTGTCTCCCGCTTATAATATTTTTAGGAATATTTTTATTATAAGAATTATAGCTTAATTTAAGCTAACATACATAGCGGTAATACTTTCCACCGCTTTTAAATCTGCATATTCACGCTTCAATCAACGAAAGATATTGTCTACCCAGAGGAGAAATTTTATAACTATCTGAACCTGACACCTTTTTTAGCTTTGGTATTTTTACAGTTCTTGGTTTAGATTTTTTACTCTCTTTTTCAACGTTTTGAAGATATTTAACAATTTCCTCAAGATTGTTATCGTTGATTTCTTCGTTCTTACTTTGCAAAAGTCCAAAGCGTTCAAGTTTTTCTCTTATAAACCGCATTTGTTGAAAATCTATACGAATATCTTTGCAAATATCCAGAATACTCTCCCCATCATTTACAAAATAAGAGTATGATTTCAATACACGGATATCCAAATCACTTAACTGTGCCAGTGTTTTAAAAAACATCAATGCAATATCCAAATTTGTGTTATCTGATTTTAACAAATTAACATATCCATTAGCATTATATTTGACCATTGCCTCTTGAGGTTCTTCTACGATATTATCAAGCAAAGCTTCTGTTATCTGTCTCTGATACTTCATATTATTTTGCTGTAACCTTCTAACTTTATCCTCAAGCCCATTTTGATTTCTTTGAATAATTTGTAAAGCTTCAACTACATTGCTTTCCAAACGATTCTGTTTATATGAGAGACGAATATTATTTGCTACCGGAAGTACTGCACCAACAATTTCTCCAGCTAGCATTCCTACTCCCTCACTAACCACAAAGCTACCTACTTCTTTTACAACAGCTGGCAAGACTTCTTCTACCGCAACATTTCCAGCTTCTTCTTTTGTCGCATCAATAAAATCTTTTAACTTATGTTTGTCCATTGTAAATCCCCAATCTCTTTCCAATATATTACTTGTACCCTATCCATTAAACGTAAGCAGATGTAGCTCCCCTAGGTGTAATCCTGTATATCACGAATTGGCGATGGATTTTTGCTTATTTCAGCTCACTTTTTCGTATATTATCTATAGTGTATTTTTCAAGATGGATTCCACTTACTATCTTTCTCCCTTTCATACTCTTTTGATGTCAACGACATGAAAGAGATAAACCACTATAGGTCGGGAATCGAAAATTCATTCCACTATCTAAAGCACGCAAATGGTATGCTATACTTTCATTGCCAAAAGCCGTAGTTTCTTAAACATGAAATCTATGCTGATCTCATTCTTTATAACTTCAGCATTTTTATCGCAAATGAAGCTACCAAAGAAAACAGGCGAAAAAACATACAAATAGCAAGTATGATTATGCTATATATATGCACATTTCATTTCCATTACCAATGACACTGGTTAACTGAATAGCTTTTCCAGGCAGATAATAATCTGTCTATTTGTCATGCTTTAAAACTCTGTTTTGTACGTTTGGCACGTAATTATTTACTCTACCCACAAGTATTTTTTACACAGAACACTTTATCGAACACTTAGCTTAATGGCATTACCTCTTAGATGACATCTCTTAGCCACATCATCTTTATTGGCTTTCTATACATAATTTATCCTTTACTTATAAGCCTTGCTACAGGTATAAGGTCTGTAAAAACGCTCCCAATAATATTCCCACACACAGGGCATTCTACCTCTTCACGTTCACGGTTGCCCTCCCATATAGATCTATCATCATATTCCGAAATGGAACCACATTTATCACAAGTCACTCTATGAATCATATCGTCATGCCTCCTTAATATAAACAGATAATATAAAATCTGACATTGTCATTGCCGCATTTACAAACAGTCTTGCATGATGTTCATCAATCGCTATCCTATTAGCCCAACTCCATGCGCATCACTGTCCTTGTTTCTCATTTCAGCAATTGAAGATCTCTATTATTTTTTATTACGAATTGATTCGAATAAATCATCCATATTATATCCCTCCCCACTTTGTTTTTCGTAAAATTATCATCAGCCACTTGTTTCATTACATACTTTGGTATTAAACATTATAGTATACATTCTTTTTTCAATCCACATTGTATGGCAAATCACAACAGGTCTATAATATTACCTATAACCACCAATTGCCAGCCCTCCCGGGCTGGCAATCACATCACATCCATATAAATATCCTATCTACAAATCCCCAAACAAATCATTCTCATACACACCGTCCTCAATCATCCCCTTAAAGCTCTCCTTAACAGCCCCAACATCCTCCTTATACGTCATACCATACCAGGTATCATTCGTCCGGAGAACCTTAACCGTCATCTTCTTCTCATCCAGAAGCTCTCCTATGAATGTAGGAATAAGGAACTCTGCCTTAAGTGGATTACTAGGAACCTCCGTCTCAAAGAACTCCGCAAATCCTGCCTCCAACATATCCAGGAATTCCGGCGTCAATCCCCACATGTTCATGGACACTAGAGACTCCGTATCAATAGCTATGCCGTCCGCCTCTGCACCATCTGCAGTCTTGACGATATTCTTGGTCTCCACCACCTCTGTCAGATTATTCTGATCGTCCATCTTGCAAATGCCTCTGGTAACACCACCATTATCAGACAATGTATTCTTAAGTACGAATCCAGCCATACACGACTGTCCTCCGTTCACCAGATACTCATGAACCAGTCTGAAGCCCTCCTTGCCATAATAATCATCTGCATTTATCACGACAAATGGTGTCTTCAGCACGGCTTTAGCAGCAAGCACGGCCTGTCCTGTTCCCCATGGCTTAGTTCTGTCTGCCGGCAGCTCCCCGGGAATATCCCCAATATCCTGAAATGCATAATCAACCGTAACACCAGATTTCCCGCAAATGGCAGCAATCCGATCACCTATAACAGATCTAAATTCTCCCTCGATATCCTTACGGATAATAAATACTACATGATTAAATCCTGCCTTTATGGCATCATGGATTGAATAGTCCATAATAATATGCTGACCATCATCTACAGGCTCCAGCTGTTTAATTCCTGTTCCAAATCTTGAACCGATTCCTGCCGCCATTATAAGTAAAGTTGTCTCCATTTGTTTTCTCCTCATTAGTAAGTAATAAGCTTATGTTCATATTTCTTGTCTGCAAATAAACCCCAATAATAATATATACTATTTGTTACGCTCGCAACTGCCTCAATTATTTTAGTATAGCACTGGCATATTCAAATAAATATATATGCCTGAAACTTAGCTTAGCATTATTCACAGAATGTTCACTTGCACCTGGCACCTCAGGCCAGAACACTTTATCGAACACTTAGCTTAATGGCATTGCCTCAGGCAAATTATTCTAATCTGCATCTGATGCCCTGTACATATCTCTTAATATTTGCTGAACCGTCTCATTCCTTTTAGTAAAATTCGTCGATGTTTTATCATTCAAACGCCAAATTATCAGAATAAGTCCAGCCAAAAATGCAAAAATGCATATCCCTATTGCCCAATTATTAATGGTATCCGCACCAATAGAGCCTATTCCATTAAATGATGAAGTCAAAATTGTAATGAACAACGTTCCCGCTATTGACCAACATATACTCCACAAACTATGTATTTTAAATTCATTAGCTTCTATAGTTGCCATTTCGTATGTTTTTGATAACATACTATTGAGTTTTTCATCTGATATAGTTATTTTTGTTTCTGTCGCAACAATTCCATCTGAATTATTATCTATAATATTATTCATCTTGAGGTTCCTCCTTATCCATAAGGCCAAGTGAACCTAATGCAAAAAATTCAATATGTCCACAATTTTCGCATATTATCATTCCTGATGGAATATGTGGTCCCAAATTTAAATTTGCTGTATCCTCACCAATCAAAATAGCCGCAACGTTACCAGTTGTTGTAAATTTTTGTTCTCCACAATATGGACATGCAGGAATGTTTCGCCCTATCATTTTTTTTGAAATTGCATTAATAAAATTATCTGGGTTATATTTTGACATTTTTACACCTCACATCAAAACTTTTTTCTTCTATAAAATCCACCTTATCAAATGTTTATCCTCCGGTCTTGGCTCATCTGGAATAATCCAATCTACAAATCCCAGCTTTCCATACATATTCAACGCTGATTTATTTTCTTTATCTGCATATAAGTGGATTGCTTTCATTCCGGCATTCTTAGCCTTTTCTATAAACCCCTGCACCGCAACTTTTCCATATCCCTTGTTTGTATACTCTGGAAGAGAAGCCACCACAGAGATATACCCCAGTCGTTGCTCTTGATCATTTGTATATCCCGCACATATTGCGATAATTTTGCCGTTCTCACGAACATACGAAACCGTTCCGTATTTTTCAAACTTTGATGCAAGCGTCGTGAGTTGTTCTCTTTCTGATAGTGGAATAGGGAATAATCTCTCTACTTTCTTTAAAAACTTATAGAGTTCTTGCCCCCCCCCCGATATTTTCAGCTTTTTCATCATATAAAGTGATGTCTCGGAGGCTTCATCAATAATCTCATATCCAAATTTACTATACAAGTTCTGTGCAGCAGCGTTATGCTTTCTGACCTCAAGTTTTACATACACCATCCCATTTTGAATTGCATAATCTTCAAATTCCGATAGCAAAGAAGATGCCAGCTTCTTACCTTGATATTCCTTTGCAACCGCAAGCATCGAAAGATACGCAGTTTGAGAAGTCATATCATTAAAATATCCGGCAATAATTGAAACAGGTTTTCCCATATCATAATGGCACCAAACCCTACCGTGAATGCACAACTTTTCCGCATACTGTGCCAGATTTACATCTCGCTCGGTTAACGATGGAACCAGCATCATTTCTAAATGTTCTACTGCTTCTTCAACAGCATTATTATCAGAAACCTCTCTCAATTGAATACCATTCATATAATCAAAGAACAATGGTGTTCCTCCCGTATGAATAAACAACACCTTTTTCCCAGTGATACCATTTCGATTTAGATAATCCTGCATTCCCCAGAATGCTTTTCCAGTATATGTAGGATCTAACGGCATTCCATTGCATGTAAGTTGCTGGTGAATTGTCTTCTCTATCTGCCGATTATATGTCCCATATCCATTGCACAGATAAGCGTCCTCTACATTGATTTCATAGTTTTCAATCTTTTGAATTCTATCACTGAAACATTCTAACGATTTACGAAGCACCTCTATTTCCTGTGTCGAAGATCTTGCAACTGAAATTCCAACGATTTTCTCTGCTCCATTATTGATTGCTTTTCCCGCCAGAAGTCCCCCCTGTGTCATTCCTGTTCCTGTTGCAAGAAAGATGTAATCGTACTGACCTTTAATTTCCTCGTACAATTTTGCATACGCAAGCATAGGTGTATGCTCATTACCTTTTCCCATTGAATCACCATAAATATAATATGGTTTTAATCCTTCTTTGCGTATGTCCTTTAGCACGCTTTCAACAGTTGCCTTTACATTTGTTTTCCTACAATAATGAAATTTAGCATCACAAGATAGCACCATCTTGCTGTTATAGGTATCAATTCTTGTTCCGTCTTCATCTGCCGGAGAAATAATATGGCAAGGGATTTTAAACTGATAGCAAAGATTCGCTAATGCTCTGCTTAAATTTGATCTAGCATTCCCGTATCCCACAATACAATCTTTGCCCAGTTTTTGCATATCATTTATGAATTCCAAGGCGATTCTTACCTTATTACCACCAAACGAAAATGGAAGTAAATCATCTCTTTTTACATAGATACTATTTTTTTCATCTGGAATTTGAATGACAGGCGTTTTTATCTGCATCAGTCCAAAATCATCTTGCATCTCTATTCTCCTTTATCAGATTTCTGTTATATAAATTTCCTTATATCCAGTGATGCCTGCCTTAGCCGAAATCACGCTCTTATCAACTTTTTTTCCTTTAACCCAATCTACTATTGCCTTTGGCAAATTGCAACCACCCATATGTGAGAATGGATAGCCGCCACCAAAACGTGCATTCATTTCCAGCACATAAGGCACTCCATCTACTAAAAACACATCGCAATCCATATTGGCAATGTGCTTTGTAGACTTTCCAAGTCGAAGGAGCGTGTCTTTGATAATCGGCTCATCAACCAATTGTGCGATATCAGTTTCACCAGATCTCATAGCAAGCTTTTTTCGAACTATTACATTCTGTGTTTCACCATAAAGATCATTGATGATGTCCGCACCATATTCCTGTCCCTTTAGACATTCCTGGTAGATAACTTTCTCCTCAGTCACTGCCGACTCATATTTCAGATACGAGTTTGCGATGTCTTCATTTGCTTTCTTAGTCAGGTACCGCAAATCCTCTTCATCATAAGCAATTGCAACTGAAATTGATCCGCAGCCATATCGAGGTTTTACTATAACCGGGTAGTTTAACACACCGGTTGCAATCTTATCTCTGACCTCTTGCATGTTTAAGAAAGATAGGGGTGCATGGAAACCGTTATCCAGCAAGAAATTATAGGTTTTCCATTTGTCATTGCATACTTCTACAATCTCTGGATCTGACACAATTACTTTTGTACCAATTTCTTCAAATTCCTTTTTATGCCTTGCCAGCATAAGAAGATCAATATCGAATAAAGAAATCACAATATCAATTGCATTCTTCTGACAATAATCCAGTAGAAAAGGGATATAATTTTCATCATAAATCAACGGAGAAATAACCTTTTCATCCGCATATTTAAAAGCAATCGACTTATCATCCGAATTGCACACATATACTTTTCCATCATTTCCAAGCACTTCTTTAAAATACTTAACCATATAGGCTCTTCTGCCTACGGATGTTAACATTACATTCATCTATATTCACCCCAAAATCACATCACAAATTCTATCAACATCTTCCAGCGCCAAATCCGCATATAACGGAAGTGTCAAGACTCTCAAAGCAATATGCTGTGCTATAGGCGTCTTTTCAGTCCCTGCAGTTGGATAATTACGATAGCACTCGAAACTGTTTGTCAATGGATAGAAATACTTTCGCGCACCAATACCAACTTCTGCTAATCGTTCCATAATTTCATTTCTAGTATACTTATAGCCATCAAAAACAACAGGGAAATAGGCATAATTAGATTCAACGTTGCTTTGTATGACAGAAAGTTTAATTCCTTCAATACCTCCAAGTCTACTTCTATATTTTTCTACTACCTTTTTTCTCTTATTTATTTCGTCATTAAGGTGTCTAAGATTACAAATTCCCATAGCTGCTTGAAACTCATTCATTTTAGCATTTCCGCCTATATACTCAACAGACTCCGGACCATTTATACCGAAATTTTTCATATCATTAAGGAGTTTAACCCAATTATCATTCTTAAAGCATACGCACCCCCCCTCTATAGTATTGAATACTTTCGTTGCATGAAATGAATACATTGAAGCATCACCAAAACAGGCTGTAGAAACACCATTGTATTTAACTGCAAACGCATGTGCTGCATCATATATAACCTTTAAACCATATTTCTTTGCTATAAGATCAATTTCATCAACTTTGCAAACATTTCCATATACATGTACTGGAACAATAGCTACCGTGTTGTCTGTAATAAGAGCTTCTATCTTTTCAGTGTCAATTGTATAATCATCTTCCCTGATATCACAGAATACTGGGACCAAACCATTCCTAACTATCGCATGTGTTGTTGAAGCAAACGTAAAGGGAGTTGTAATTACTTCTCCCCCCTTTGGCAGATTCATAGCTGCAATTGCATTTTCTAATGCCAAATGACCATTTGTGTACAAAGCCACATGTTCTATCCCCAAAAAATCTTCCAGTTCTTTCTGAAACTTTTTGTGTTTAATTCCCATATTAGTAAGCCAATGCGATTCCCATAATTCTTTAATTTCTTCACAATATTCTTCATATGTTGGCATAGATGATTTTGTAACTAAAATTTTCAACATAATATATCCCTCTCTTCTTCATTATAGTTTGTATTTCTCATTTGTATATTTATGATATAGCCCACTTTCAAAATAGTATTATTATTAATGCTACCTCATATATTTATTATATTAACAACAAAAGTCAACAAATATTATTCATAAAATTCATACTTGTTTATCGCTTAGTGTATGAAACAATTATCGCAACTATATCTTCAAAAGAGTCTAAATGTAATAATTTAGACCCCACTATATATATAATCGCTCCCAGTGGAATTTGAATTAACAAAGTTACTAAATAAGATAACCCTAAATATTGAATTGTGTATATACACCCTCCCATAAACAGTGCCAATAATATTGAAGGAATAATATCTCTAATTTGCTCAATAAAACTATAATTCAAAAGTTTTTTATTAGGCCACGAATTAATTATCATACTAATAACTGTACTCAATAATAAACTATATGCCATTGCTTTTACACTAATAAACATAGTTGTAAGTAATAGAACCAATCCTACTGCTTTTTTACAAACTTCAAGAATTAAAAATAAATCACTTCGCCCTAATGCTTTTATCGCATTTAAGTTCGCAGTATGTATAGGCCAAAACATGTACGTTATACAAAATATTTGCATAAAGAAAACACATGGTAACCATTTGTCTGTAAGAATCAATCCAACTATAGATTTGCCACAAACGGCTAATCCAATCATAAGCGGCGCCATTATATATACACTCGTTTTTATAGATTTCCTTGTCATATTCCTTATTATGTCCTTATTATCCTGCACATTGGACATTGCTGGTAATAACACAGAATCAATTGAGGTATTTATATTAGTAACTATCAATTTAGGGAATTTATCTCCTTGGTTGTAATAAGCAAGATCCGTAGACGAATAGACCTTTCCTATTAAAAGTTGTCTCAAATTGTTATACACGGTATCTATAAGGCTAGAAACTAATAATTTCCATCCAAATGAGAACAATGCGCTTAACCTTTTTATCGAGAACTTCTTACTCGGTCTCCATTTTACAGAAACCCATAATATTGTTGTATCTATTGATATATTTACAACCTGCTGGATAACCAAAGCCCATACACCACATCCTAAATATGCCAAAAGAATTCCTACAATTCCCGCAATTAAAGTTCCCCCTAATGTAGAAAAAAAGAATCTTTTAAACATCATGTTTCGTGAAACATATGCTTGTTGCACATTTTTTATGCCAGAAATCAATATTGTTATTCCTAATACTCGTATATATGGAGTCATAGTAATATCGCCATAAAATTCCGATATATATGGAGCTATTATAAATAAAATCAAATATATAGTTGTACAAAATAGCATATTTACAAAGAATACCGTAGAAAAATCTATATCATCAGCATCTTTTTTTTGAATCAAAGCATTTCCCAAACCACTATCTACAAAAACTTGTAGAATAACTATAAATACAGAAATCAATGCTACTGTTCCGTATGCAGACGGATCTAAAATTCGTGCAAGAATAATAGAAACAACAAATGCAACTAACTGTGCTCCTACACGCTCCGCAAAACGCCATATAAAATTGCTAACAACCTTCTCCTTTGTGATATCGTTCATAACTATCCAATGTGTCCTTTCTTCTATATCACAATTTAATAATATTAATTAGTCTACCCTGTATTTAGTCCTGATTTTTACTGTATTTATTAACCTACTAAACATACACAAAAAAACTAAAGCTCATTATTTTATTTATTTTTTTATTTTATCTATAGCCATAGATACAAATGTGGGAATACAATCAAATATATCTAAAATTAGAAAAGATTTTCTCAATTCTTTTATTTCCAAATATGAATCCTTATCAATGCCAATTATATACTGCGCCAATGCTATCGCCATAGTTTTTTTCTGCCGTTTCTTATATTTAAAGTTAAACCCTAATGAAAAAGCATATTGTGATAAATAAAATCCTTCTTTCCATACATTTGAAACCTTGTTATAGAATGCACCACTTGTAAAACTTGAATCATCAGATTGATATCTATAAACAGAATAAACATTCGGCAATACAAATAACTTACCAATCTTCATTAATAACAGTATCTTTTTTCTATCTCCAGGGCATCTCACTTGACTATACTCTAACATCTCTTGATTACTTACAATCCTAGTATAATTCCTGCAAAAAATTGAACTCCAATGTGCAAATAATTGCCAATTTTCATGTTCCTGTTTTGTATACTCTCCAGGTCTAGAATCTATAAATGCTGATATTTCTTCGCCTTTATTATTTATAGTTTTTGTTAAATGCCCAACTGCAGAATACTCTGTATGTTGTTCCATAAAGTCATATTGTTTCTGCAATTTGTTCTTCGAACACCAATAGTCATCGCCTTCACAAAAAGCTAAATATTTCCCTTTTGCATAATTATTTAATATTCTTTGTATTTCACCATTATGTTTTGAATACTGATTTTCATGTTCATAAATTACATTTATTATTTTGGGATAATTTTGCTGATACTCTTTTAATATTTCAACAGTGCCATCAGTCGATGCATCATCATGTATTACTATTTCGAAAGGGAAGTCTGTTTCCTGCATTAAAAAACCATCTATACAATCATTAACATATCTCTCTTGATTATATACTGTACATTGTATTGTAACCAATGGTTTATTCGCATCCCAAAATTTACAAATTTCCTCTTGAGTTCTTTGAATCATTTACCTTACCTCATTTTTTGTAGGCAACACCTATTGTCTCATAGTTCCTTTTTCGTGCATTATAAAACATTAACAATCCTTGATTAGTTTGTATAACACATGGTTTATATACTGCATCCGAATCCCACTGACCTTTTGACGGAGAAATTAATGGATTATTTAAACTTCTTTCCCAATTTGTAACACCATCTCTTGAATACGCACAACATATTCTAGCATTATCCAATGTTTCATATCCTATATAGTAAAGTGTATATTTTTCATTATCTTTTATAATCTCCCCACCACCTACTTTCATCCTATCATACAAATCTTCACCTTTAGTAAAAATAGGATTCTCTTTATGTTTTACCCAATCAATTCCATCTTGACTTGTTGCGTAACAAATTACATCCGGTTCAAATTGATCTCCGGCAGAATACCACATCTTAAAAAGATTTTCATCATCATCCCATATCACACAAGGATTCATAACCGAATTCTTCTCATACTTTTCTTCTGCAATAAGAATTGGATTATAACTATAACGTGTATACGAACTTCCATCTTCACTAACAGCCAATCCAATTGAACTATTTTTTCCATTTTGACCAGTATACCACATTAGCCACTTATTATTTTTTTTCATGACCATAGCTCTATTTACCTTTTCATCCCATTTATCCTGCCCCCCTGATGTCAATGCGGTTATATATTTTTTCAAATGAAATGGGTTCGAAATATCATATATCTCTATTGAATTTTTGGTTCTATTTGAAACACTTATCAATTTTGCCGCCCCAATACAACGATATGGATCAAATAAGTCATCATTTGAATCTACAACCTTTGCTCCATATTTAATCCAACCATCATTTGTCGACACATAGTTATAAATGGTCTTTTTGCTTTGTTTTCTTCTATAAAACGTATATATTCTATCTAAAAGTTTTCTTATTATTGTAAATCTGCTTAATTGTATTTTCATATTTCATTCCAAAAATTTGCTCGTTAAAGTTTTCTTCATATATCGTGTAATTAAGATGTCCTAAATATTTTCTTTCTTCCACTGACATTGAATGTATTCTATCCAATATTTGAAAAAATTCTGAATCAGATTTGTATAAAAATATGCCTGAATCTTTAAATTTTTCAAAATATTTATTTCCCCCCGTATATGAAGCAATGATGATCTTTCCCAACGATAAAACTTCTATCATTATCAAATCAAAATATGTTTCTTTATTTGGTAGTACAAATACATCCGAAGCAGCAATATAAGAATCTGCATTTGTTGTCCAACCTAATTCTATCCAACGACTGTCATCTAACCCTTTTATTGGCTCTTCTTTACCGCAAACTACTACACATACATCTTTATATTTTTCTATCAGTATTTTCCCGTACTCTTTTAACTTATCGTAACCCTTTACTTCTAGATGTCGTCCTACATATGAAATTAAAAATTTATTTTGTATGTTTAACTCTTTCCAAATCTCTTCAGACGATATTGACGGATTTTTACATATTGCCCCTGTTTCTATATAAATATACTTATCTTTGTTTTTCTTTTTTATTTCCTTATATTCAGACCAATTATTTATATATGGTTCCTCCGCGTATTCACACGGAAATAATATGTAGTCTGCATTATTAAACGCATATTCGTCCATGGCCTCATATTTCTTTTTTGAATAGCTTCCTATTACTGCTCGTTCAAAATTATTATACCAATCTTCTATAAATTCCAAAAAAAGTGGTTTTGGTGAATGCGATGTCAATATTGTTTTTCCCTTATAATTTTTCAATTTTCTCCTCACAGAATACAGGTCTTGTGTAGAATGGAAATGAATTATATCAAAATTATCAATATTTACCGTAACCTCTTGTCCATTTTCTAATTTATAAATTTTGTAAATATCTTTAATTATTTTCAAAGGATTCTTCAATAATTTAGGAAGCCGTATTTTCTTGTGTTTTTTTGAGCTATTACTACTAGGTAAATAGCTTATTTCTATCTTTGATGAATTATAATTCTTTGTCAAATTATAAACATATCCTCTCGGACCTCCAACTGGTTTTACCTCAGATTCTTCTATAAACTCCAAAACTTTTATCATAACCTCATCCTCATTTTCTTGAATTTGAAAAAGCTATAACAGGAACCAATCCCATGGTAATTGTTCCCCAAGATCCTGTATTGTTGAAACCTAATCCTGCGATTAACCAACATGCTATTAAATATAATGCCCCATATTTCTTCCAAGAATTTAATGTCATTAATACTATTTTCTTCAAAATCGAAATTATCAACATAACAAAAGCTATACATCCTAAATATCCAGTCTGCCCAATAATCTGTGGATAATAATTATCTAACAAGTAGGGATGATAACCTTCAGATAGTCCCCATATCCTATTAAATCCAAACAATTTATACAACTGAGAATAATCCTCCGCTGCAACCCTTGAGCCAAAAGTGCCAAATCCCGAACCAAATGGAAAGTACTTATTTGCTGTAATAAAGGAATATCTTATAAGCAAAGCTCTCGGTGCATTTTGATTCAACAAATAATTTGATATCTCGTCTCTAGAAACATATAACGCAATTGGAACTAGTATAAAAATATAATACCATTTAAACTTTTTTTTCTTACCTATAAATAGATACATTGCAAACATTATAACTGCTGACAATAACGCCAAACCAGATCCTGTTCTTAATATTATAAATACTGTCAAAAAGTAATATATTAAAAATTTGTTATTCATATTTTCATATAGAATAGCTAAAAATGTTATGCACCAAAAACCTATTGTTCCACAATATTCTGTAAAAAAACTAAAATTTCCTTCAATATCTTGCATTATGCCAGCTTTGAACATTGATACTATTGCTCCAGCCGCTAATATTATTATTATATTTTTAGAAATCTTAACTAGCAAATAATTAATTTTATCCCAATGATATTTTTCTTTAACAGACAAAATATATAATAATAATATCATCGGCTTAAAAAAAGAGAAACAATCTATTACAACATTTTTATAATTATCATTAATTATGTAAATAATGTTTCCTGCAATTCCAAGTAAAAAAAGCACAAGAATATAAATAAACATCCCATTATTATTCCTTTTATTTATTACGCGCATTATCCACATTATAAATGCTAATATAACTATTACTTCATCAGTATATTTAAAGAAGCTAGGAAGTAAAATATTAAATAAATCACATAACATAACTAAAATAAAGGGGAATATAATAGGTGCTACTCTTTTATCTATCTTCATTATTAATACCCTCTATTTCTTCGTATATATGCTGATACGTCTGTGCTTTTCTTTCAAACGTAAAATTCTTCGCGGTACTCACGCATTTATTTCTCATTGCTTTAACTTTATCCCTATTATCCAAACATTCAATAATCGTATTTGCCAATTTTAATTCTGGTTTTCTACTTAAATCACAAAAAAAAGCAGTCTCTTCGTTCAATATATTCCTTGCACCAAACCTATTTTGTGTTAAAACTGGTATGCCATGTGCTAAAGCTTCTATCACCACAGATCCCGTAGTTTCTCTTAAACTAGGCATAATTAACATGTCCGTTCTCTCATACAACCTATTCATTTCAGAATATTTTATATTTCCCAAAAAGAACACTCTATTTTTTAATTTATATGATTTTTCTACCATTTTCTTCATTTGCCGTAATTCTGATCCACTACCAGCAATATTTATAATAAACTTATATTTTTCAGGCACACGTAAAACACTTTTAAGCAACAGCTTTATACCTTTTCTATAAACTAATCTTCCTGCAAATAAAAAAGAAAATACAGCATCCTCTTTATGATCTACTGAAGTATTTACACCATCACAGCCAATTTCGGGCATTATCAAGGTTTTTGATATTATCTCATCGACTTTTACGAACTCTTTCGTTTCCTCATTAGCATACATAAGTAAATCTATATTGTTAAATGTACCATTTTTCTTATACTTATACCTATAATATATATTTGTAATATACCTTAATATTTCAAAAATAATGTTATGGCCAACATACTTGAGTAATATTGAAGGCATATATTCCCCCCCACCAACCGGGCCGCAAACAAATGGAATATCATTATACTTTCCATAGTTTCCTATTGACCTAAACTCAACAGGATTTATCTGATGAATTAAATCTACGTTATTCTCCTGAATATAGTTATCTAAAAAAGCTAAAACTTTTTTGTGCCATAAATTGAGTCTTCCAGAATATATTGGTCCTTTATATATTTTTTTATATTTTTCTTCAATATCAATATAAACTACTTTTATATTACAATATCTATTTATTTGCAATTCTCTCTCTATACTGTTTTTCCCATCAGGTTTTGTAATAATAACCACTTGATTAAATTTTGACAAACATTTTGGAACTTCCCATCCCAATTTGTCCTCTGTCCCATTGTATGGATTGCAAGAGTATGCTATATATATAATATTCATTTTTCATTATCCTTTTATCACTTTCACAAATTAGTTGACTAATACTCTTTCATGGTTTGGCTTTTTTATTATGTTTTTGTAATGACTTATTATATATACCCAAAAGTTTTAAATAATGATTTTCAGGTGTATAATTTTTTAAATACAAATTCCATGATGCATTTTTCATCATAGTATATTCGCTAGCTGTCAACTTAATCATCTTATCTATTTTAGCACCTAAATCTTCAACATTACCATTCTGAAATAAATATCCATTTTTATCAATTAGTTCTGGTATTCCACCAATATCTGATCCTATTAACGGTCTTTTAAGTTGTAATGCCTCTATAGCAGAATATGGCCCATTTTCATACCACTCTGACGGCAAAATGACCGCTCTTGCATTTCCTACAAGATTTGATAATTCGTTTCCATTTTTAAACCCCAATAATTTTATATTGCTATTACCACATTTATTTATGTATTTTTCAATATCACATTTTAAAGGTCCCACTCCGACTATATATAAATTTATATTTTTATTAACAACAGCCCTAATAAGTGTCATTATCCCTTTTTCTTCAGATAGTCTTCCAAAATATAAAAAATAATTCTCACTGTCAATATTTGGAGTGACTATTGGCACATCTTTGTCTAAGAAATTAGGAATATGTATTATCCTTTTACTATCAATTCCAAACTCTACAAATTTATTTTTATAAAACTCACTTGGAGTAATAATATAGTCAATAGCATCATATGATTTTATCCATCTATGTAAATATCCCTCTACAGTATTTATGATGCTTTTGGGAAAAGAATTCTTCACGCATCTATTAAATGCACAATGATATAAATGGCCATCTTTACAGTCTTCACATATATGCCCATGATGCATCATCTTATAGTTTAGACATATCATTTTTAAGTCATGCGCAGTATACACTGTTGGGATATTATACTTTTTACATACATCTAAAATAGACGGCGACAACTGATGTTGAAAAATATGCAAATGAACGATATCTGGTTTTTCCTTTAAAACCAATTTTTCAAACTTTTTTTTCGCCTCTTTTGAATAGATGATCGAAGTCGCCATTCTTACTTTTGAAAAAAAAGATGCTTTTTGTGAATAATCAACATTATCCACAAAATAATCTGAATATGGAGATTCAAAATTCTTATCATCCTTCATAGAAAAATCTATAACAGTATGTCCTTCTTCTTCCAACTTTCTCTTTAGAGCAAAATAATATGTCTCACTACCACCTTTAATATAAAAAAACTTATTAACCATTAAAATCTTCATTGATTTCCCCTTATAAACACATCACTATACTGCCCACAGATCTTTTCCCATGTATATTCTTCCGATACACGTTTCTTTGCTCTCCGCCCCATCTCTTCAATTTCATCTGCACTCATCTGATCTGCTTTATCAATCAGCTTTGCAAGACTACCCAGCTCACGACTCCAGTACAAAGCGCAATCCTCAGCAACTTCCCTATTAAATCCAACATTAACAAGCAAATTCAAATCCGTACTTCCTAACGCTTCAATTAAACTTGGATTCGTACCACCAACTGTATGTCCATGAAAATACGCATATGCATTCTCACGTATTTTTTTCAGTAACTCCTGATCATACACTGTTCCAACAAATTTAATCCTCTTATCTTTTTTAAAATTCAGTTTATTTTCAAGCTCGTTTAGGAATTTTTCATTTACATTAGTTATAATAGCAAAATCCTTTTTACTATTACTTTTCATAAACTCTCTTATCATTATTTCAAAAGAATTCTCCGGTACAAAACGACCGACGACAAGGTAATAATTCTTCTTTGTAAGTCTTTTTTCCTTATACCAACTCACCAGCTTCTCATCATCATCAGCTAATTTACTAAGTGTAAGATCTGCACCATATGCAATAAAAGTAGTTTCTGGATTTCTACCCTTTATACCTTTGCCGTCATAGCATTCATGGATATATTTTTCTATATTCACAGAGTCACATATAGCAAGGTCACAATATTTAATCATCATCTGTTCTGATATTTTCCAATATTTTCGAATCGGCGCAGACCATTTAGCCCTCATCCATTCATGGCCATCTGGATTTAGATATACCCTTCCGCCAAGTTTATGGATCTTTTTATAATATTTCCTGGCAAATGGACCTATACGGCATGCCATAATATATACAATAGGATGATCTATGTTATGTCGATCTATATATTCGCAACATTTCTTTAACGCAGCCACATCATAATATATAGCCTGAGCTGATCCAATCTGCGGTATGTGAATCTTAAAACAATGCGCATTATGCATTTCAAATTCATGATCATTTATTATATTAACATTATCAACCTTGGTCTCATCCATACAGCCATCACCATTTGCCTTACACGCAACATGGTATTTTATCTTACTGTTATTCTGATGATATTCTGTAAGCTTATACACAAAAGTCTCATACCCACCATATGCACCAAGACTCTTCGCTCCTACTAGAAACACATGCTGTACATCATTCAATTGCTGCATTGTACTACCTCTTTATCTTAAAATTTAAATGTATCCTTAAGACCAGCCCACTCCTGATCCTTATCAGAGAGATTTAGCTTCGTGCCATCCTTAAGCGTATATCCATCTGCGCTCGCACTTTCTTTATACTCACCAACAACCTCTGGCCACTCAATCCCTATCTCTGGATCATTCCAGGCCATTCCGCCTTCATCATTCGGATGCCAGAAATCATTCACCTTATAACAGAATTCTGCTTCATCAGAGAGTACCAGAAATCCATGTGCGAATCCCTCAGGTATAAGGAACTGTTTCTTATTCTCGGAAGACAAGATAACTCCATACCACTTACCATAAGTCTCCGAATTACTTCTGAGATCCACAGCCACATCGAACACCTCACCGCGCACAGCTCTTACCAGCTTACACTGTGGATAATTCTTCTGGAAATGAAGTCCTCTGAGAACGCCCTTAGTTGACATAGACTGATTATCCTGTACAAACTTCACATCTATTCCGGCTTCTTTCATGTCTCTCTCATTATAAGTCTCCATGAAGTAGCCTCTGCTGTCGCCATGTACTGCCGGCTCGATGACGCACAGACCTTCTATGCCACCTACATTCTTCTCAACCTTTATCTGTCCCATTGTATCTATACCTCTTATTCTTAATACTCTATTATGGATCAGACGCATTTAAGACGCTTGCGCGTGGCGTCTGCGTAATCATCAGGACTTCTCCCACTAACGCGGATTCCTCCTCATGATAAATCTTTAATATATCTGCTAAGTGCATCCTGCCATGTTGGAAGTGGTGTAAACCCAGCCTCCACAAGTTTTTTCTTGTCAAGTCTGCTATTGTAAGGCCTTGCCGCCTTTGAAAGTCCATACTCCTCTGTAGTAACAGGAGTTACCTTTGTGCTGTATCCAGCCTGTCTATATATCTCACATGTGAAATCATACCAGCTGATATATCCACCTTCATTGGTAGCATGATAATATCCGTACTTCTCAGTCTCATTCATATCCACAAGAAGCCTTGCAAGATCCAGCGTATAAGTAGGTGTTCCTATCTGGTCACTTACTACTCTTACCTCATCATGAGTCTTACCTACAGAGAGCATTGTCTTGATGAAGTTCTTTCCATTGAGACCGAACACCCAGGCTATTCTCACTATGAAGTACTTATCAAGCAATTCAGATACCGCAAGTTCACCCTCAAGCTTTGTCTGTCCATACACATTAAGTGGTGCATAGTCCTTACAGTCCGGCTCCCATGGTGTATCTCCCTGCCCATCAAACACATAATCCGTGCTGGTATATGTCATCTTACAGTCAAGTGATTTACACACCTCTGCAATATTCCTTGTTCCACCGGCATTGATAGCTCGAACCCTGTCTATATTCTCTTCATCTTCTGCAGCATCCACCGCAGTCCACGCTGCGCAATGGATAACTGCATCAGGCTTAATCTCTGTTATTATCTTTTCTACAGCAGCCTTGTCGGTGATGTCAAGCTGTACATACTTAGCCTTAGTCACTGGTGAACCGTCATCCACGCCACTATATTCAGGCTGTATATCAGAACCAACACCCTCATATCCTCGCTTAAGAAGTTCATTCATCACGTCATGTCCCAGCTGACCACCAACACCTGTTACGAAAAATTTCATTCTAAACCTCCATGATAATTGACTTTTATTATCCATATTACATATACGCTCTGCGGTGGTATTGTAATATAAGTCAATTATCTATTGCTATACATCTTCTCATAGTAATTCTGGTACTCGCCACTGATGATGGTCTCCCACCAATCACGGTTGTCCAGATACCACTGTATCGTCTTCTTGATTCCGTCCTCGAATTTTGTCTCTGGATGCCACCCAAGCTCGTTGTGGATCTTTGTAGGATCTATGGCATATCTCATGTCATGTCCCTTTCTATCTCCCACATGAGTTATAAGGCTTTCTGGCTTGCCAAGCTCCTTACAGATGATTTTTACTATATCTATATTCTTCTTCTCATTGTGTCCACCTACGTTGTAGACCTCTCCGACTCTTCCCTTGTGGATGATAAGATCAATCGCCTTACAGTGATCCTCCACATAGAGCCAGTCGCGCACATTTAAGCCCTCTCCATATACTGGAAGTGGCTTGTCTGCCAACGCATTTGCAATCATAAGTGGTATAAGCTTCTCAGGGAAGTGATACGGTCCATAATTGTTGGAACATCTGCTGATGGTAACTGGAAGTCCATACGTTCTGTGATAAGCTAGAACAAGCAGATCTGCCCCAGCCTTGGAGCTGCTGTATGGTGAGCTTGTATGTATTGGAGTCTCCTCTGTGAAGAAGAGATCCGGTCTGTCAAGTGGAAGGTCTCCATATACCTCATCGGTACTTACTTGGTGATATCTCTGTATACCATACTTCCTACATGCGTCCATCAGTGTTGCTGTTCCTATGATATTTGTCTGAAGGAATATCTCTGGGTTCTCTATGGATCTGTCCACATGAGACTCAGCAGCGAAGTTCACTACCATATCTGGATGTTCCTCTTCGAACAGCTTATATACGCCCTCTCTATCACATATATCAAGCTTCACGAATCTGAAATTTGGATTGTCCATAACCGGCTCAAGTGTTGACAGATTGCCAGCATATGTAAGCTTGTCGAGACATATGATCCTGTAGTCCGGGTACTTCTTAAGCATATGGAACACGAAGTTACTACCTATAAACCCTGCTCCACCTGTTACTATAATTGTCATGTTCTTATTCTCCTATTCTCATCTATTATCCTACGCATTTGGTACACACACTTATCATATCCTATAATGCCAAATGCGCATCTTTAATACAGGTGCTCCTGATATTTACCATCTAACACATCCTTAAGGTACTGTCCATACTGATTCTTCTTCAGCACTTCATATACCTTGAGAACCTCTTCCCTGCTGATCCATCCATTCAGGTACGCTATCTCCTCAAGACACGCTATCTTCCTGTGTTGATGCTGCTCAACCGTCTTTACGAAGTTGGTAGCGTCCACCAGACTCTCATGTGTTCCCGTGTCAAGCCATGTGAATCCCTGTCCGAGGAGCTCCACGTTCAGATCACCGTTCTCTAGATATATCCTGTTCAGATCAGTGATCTCCAGTTCACCTCTAGCCGATGGCTTAAGCCCCTTCGCATACTCCACAACTCTATTATCATAGAAGTACAGTCCAGTCACACAGTAGTTGCTCTTCGGTTTCTCCGGCTTCTCCTCTATGGATATCGCCTTGCCGTTCTCATCAAACTCAACTATGCCAAACCTCTCCGGGTCGTCCACATAATAACCGAACACTGTAGCACCCTTGCCACCTTCAGCATTTGCCACAGCTGCATTGAGCCTCTTCTTGAGTCCGTGACCCGCGAATATGTTATCGCCCAACACCATCGCCACGCTGTCATCGCCTATGAAGTCCGCACCGATGATGAACGCCTGTGCCAGTCCATCAGGTGACGGCTGTACTGCATATGACAGTTCTATTCCGAACTGATGTCCATCGCCTAGAAGTTCTTCAAATCTCGGCGTATCCGCTGGAGTTGAGATGATAAGGATCTCTCTGATCCCTGCATTCATAAGCACCGACAACGGATAATATATCATCGGCTTGTCATATATCGGCAGGAGCTGTTTGCTCGTCACCATGGTCAGTGGGTACAATCTTGTGCCGGAGCCTCCGGCGAGTATGATTCCTTTCATCTATCTTCCTCCTCTACTTCGACCCTTCCCTACCAAGCACTACCTTGATAGTCTTCAGCACTATCTTCACATCAAGTCCAAAGCTCCAGTTCTCTATATACTCCGTATCCAGTCTCACAACCTCCTCAAAGTCCGTGATGTCGCTTCGACCGCTCACCTGCCACATTCCGGTGATTCCAGGCTTTGTTGCAAGTCTGCTCTTGTGGTGCATCTCATACTGCTCCACCTCAGAGATGAGAGGTGGTCTTGTTCCAACCAGTGAGAGATCCCCTTTAAGCACATTGAAGAACTGTGGGAACTCATCTATGGAGAAGTCTCTGATATACTGGCCGATTCCCTTCTTCTTGGTGCCGTCCGGCAGGATCTTGTTGCCTATGACTCTCGGGTCGAAGTCCATCTTGAACATCTTCGAATCGCTCATGGTGTTCTGCGCCATGAGTTCCTTCTTGCGCTCCTCAGCGTCCATGTACATGCTTCGGAACTTGTACATCTTGAATATCTTGCCATTCAGTCCCACTCTCTCCTGCTTGAAGAAGATCGGTCCCGGGGACTTGATGTATATGATAGGTCCTATGAATATGGTGAGGATGAGCGTGAATACGCTGCCCACCAGACCACCTATTATATCTGCCGTTCTCTTGAGCAACATCTGCTTTGGTGTTGCGTAGTTCATCATTGTCGTGACCACGGTCTCACCATTTATCTTCTGGATGAGCTGCTTGTCGCCGTGGGTCCTCACGATGGATGATATGCACATGTGAACTGTGATGCCGCCCTCGATAAATGCGTCTATCAGCGTGTTCGCATATCCGTATGCTCCACGCACATCCACGTATATCTCGTCCACCCATGCGGTTCTCACATAATCAACTGCACTGTTGTAATCCGCCACCACCGGCACTCCCTGGATCTCCTGACCAGTGAGATTGGCATCTATCACCATGACTCCTACTATATCAAACCCGGAGTAGTTCTTCTCCTTGAGGCCTGCCACCACTTCATCTGCTACATGTCTGGTGGTCATGACCAGGAGCTTCTTGCCCTTGCCATGCTCTGCGTATTTCTCGAGATGTTTCTTCCACAGGCTCCTCACCGCAAATGTAGCATATACGTATATGGCCCACATAAGCATGATGGTCGTCCTGGAATATATAGATGTATCCTTGAGGACAAACACATACAGAAGGAGCAGTGCAACTATCACGAAACCGTTCTTGAAGCTGGATATGAATTCCTTGAAGTATCCTCTTCTGATGACGCCCTCATATGTATTCAGAAATATCATGGCTACTATATCCGCCAGCTCCGTGATGATAGCCAACGCGAGATAGTCTCTGTTCGCATACGGATTTACCATGCCGTGTCTGATCTGGAATGCCACAAGAAATGACAATTGAAGTACTATAAGATCCAGCAGCATGAAGTCAAAGTGCTTCAGCCAGCCTTTTGCGCCTTTCTGATACATAATTTTCTCTCCTCATCCTCTGTCGTCAGGGTCATATTTGTGCCCGCATGACCCAGTCTGTTGATTCATACATGAAATGACTCAGCCCGTGTGATTGTCGGCTGAACCTTTTCATCTGTAAACCATGATACGCATTAAATGGTCTGTTATTTATCACCCACACCGGCGGCGCGGAACGTCCTGTGGCATGGACATTCGTTTTGCGCCACCGGCTAGGGCTTGGAACTATTTAACATAGCAGGTTGATTATTTAACCTTGTAAATAATTGACTTGCTGTATGCCTTGTAGTTCTTTGTTGCAGCAACCTTAACAGTGATTCTTACCTTTGTGCCCTTCTTGACACCCTTACCAACAGTAATCTTGCCATTCTTAACCTTGACCTTCTTATTGGCTGACTTGTAAGTAACCTTTGCCTTTGCCTTAACACCAGATACAGTGATCTTCTTCTTAGAAGCATTTACCTTAACCTTAACAGACTTCTGAGCAGCCTTGTTAATTGTGTAGTAAATTGTCTTTGTACCCTTGTAGTTGTTGATACCCTTTACGGTAATCTTATACTTGCCAGCGTTCTTAGCCTTAGTTACACCAGTAATCTTGTAATCAGTACCTCTCTTGAGAACTGTGTTACCATACTTAACTGTAACCTTGGTTGTCTGATTCTTAGCATTGTATGTCTTTGCAGCAGCAGTAGCCTTGTAGCTCTGCTGTGCGTTAACTGTGTACTTAACTGTTGTATCGCCTGAATAGTTACCTATTCCCTTGATCTTAACTGTGTATGTACCAGCCTTTGTTGCCTTAAGGCTTCCTGAAACGACTTTGAAATCCTTGTTCAGGGTAAGTGTCTTACCGTTAACAACAATTGTTGTTGTCTGGCTCTTTGCATTGTATGTAAGCGACTTTGCTGTAGCAGACTTAACGTTTACCTTAGTTGGTGATGATGTAGCTGCAAATGCAACTGTTGGCACCATCATTGCGATACATACAACTATAGCCAAAAGCTTCTTTAAATTCTTCACAATAAATTCCTCCTTCCCAAAAAGTTCTATTGTATTGAATATATGATAAAACGCCCTGCACGCCACTATACATGGCGTTATATCCAAAGTGAATTATTTTGACGGGGTGCTGTCGCTGGCGGCTGCAGCCTCTTTGCCGTAAGTGCCATAACCATAGCCGTACTGGCTATAGTATTTGCCATACTTGCCGTAGTATTTCTTGTATGCTCTCCCCGTTGTCTGGGCTCTGTTGAGTATGACTCCAAGCAGCGTACAACCTACCTGGTCAAGCTGCTGGAATGACTGTTTGATGAGACTTCTTGATGTCTCACCTGCTCTGACTACCAGAGCTGCGCCATCGCACAGTGATGCGATCTGAGCGGCATCCGCCACACTGCCAAGCGGTGGCGAGTCTATAATGACATACCTGTATGTCTCTGCCAGCTTGTCAAGAAGCTCTGCAAATCTAGCATCCTCCAGAAGAGCCGATGGATTCTCCAGAAGGTTCATACAAGGTACGATGTATGCATTTTCTACCTGTGTTTCATAGATGACATCCTCCATCTCGGACTGTCCCGAAAGGAAATATCCAAGATCCGGAAGCTTGTCAGCATCCTTTATGTGATGTCTGTCCTTTATGACTGACTTACGAAGATCCACATCCACCAGCACTGCAGGGAATCCTGCCTCAGCGAGCATCTTCCACAGGTTGATCGCTACGCTGCTCTTGCCCTCATTTGGCATGCTGCTGGTTATGAGTATCTTTCTTGTGTTCTTACCACAGAACTTTATGTTGATCCTGAGACGGTTCATCGCCTCCTCCACTGCATATGGGAGTTCCTGAAACTCTATGTTAAGCTTCTTCATGCTCTGACCCTCTCTTTCCTGTTGTGTTTCTTTCCAAATTCATCCTCTGTGTCGTCTGTCCTGAACTGATCACTCTCAGGTATTGTCGTGAGCGGTACTATTCCGAAATACTTCTCCATGTCGTCTGCTGAGTGGATCGTGTCATCCATCAGGTATCCCACAATGACGATCAGGCAGTAGATGAGTGCTCCAAGCAATGCACCTATGGCGGTGTACTTAAGGTAGCTTGGTCCGACCTTCTGGTCTGCTACCCTTGCAACCTGGGCTATGTTAGGTGCGCTTGTGCTCATGGTATCCGGGAGATACTCTATCGACACGTTTGCCAGTGTATTCGCAATGTCACATGCCTGCTGCTTGTCAGTGCTTGTGACCGTGATCTTCAGGACTCGTGTGTCTGAAGGATTCTCAAGGGTTATCATCTTGGCAAGCCCCTCTGAGTCCATGTCAAGGCCGAGCTTTTCGATGACCTGGTCGAGAACCGGATAGCTGAGTATCAGGTCTTCGTAATCCTTGGTCAGGGATGAACCGATGTTCAGATCCTGGAGATTTACTATGGAATCATCTGATGCTGATACCACATACAGCTTGGCTGTCGACTGGTATGTCGGCTTGATCAGGAAGTATGCAAATGCGTTGAACAGCACCGCACCGATCAGGAAGCACAGTATGATGTATGGGAGCTTCTCAAGAAGCGCCATTCCCATGTCCAGGAGATCGATCTCGTTTTCATCATCCTCTGTATTCTTGTATGTGTTCACTGCGGCTATCTGTGTGGTCTTATCCTGCACAGCAGCCATTTTCTTGTTGGAATTCATATATTCCCTCCATCCGTTTTTTTGTATCTATATCCCCTGCATCAAATGTGTGATGCTAGTTATATTCCTTGTAGAACAGCTCTACTATCGCCCGCTGAAGGCTGTCCGCATCCGGCTCCACCTCGACAAATCCGAGATCATCTATGGTCTCTGTTCCAGCTATCGACACCGTTCCGGCGTCCTTTTCCTTGAGAACAAGGAGTGCCAGCTTGGAGAACTTCTGTGAGTTGATGTCAGTCACCATGTAATCTCCCAGGGCGTCATATATGGTCAGTGGATATGTGTTATCCTCGCTGCACTTTGCCGCCAGGTTATCCTTGAGTCCTGCCTTGTACACCTCCTGACGCTTCATTCGCTGGGTGTTGGATTCATCTCCCACATCGAATCTGTCATGGATAAAATGTACTGCCTGCTCATCGGTCAGTGTGATGGTCTCTCCCTGCTTCATGGTCTTATCCACCTTGGAGAAATCATCCTCTATGGTAACCGTGACTCCGCCAGCCAGATTGTTGATGGTTCCTATGGCCCCCATATTCACCGCTGCGTATCCGTCTATCTTCTGGCCGCCAAGGAAGTTTGACACCGCCTTGACCACGTTCTCGCAGCTTATCTCCATTCCGTCACCATTCTCATGTGCCAGAGCAAGCTGTGCCGGGCTCGTTGCAACGTAGGTTCCGTCGGGATCCAGTGTATCCTGCTCCACTATGGTATTTCTGTCTATGCTCAGCGTCTTGTATGTTCCATCTGTCAGGTCTCTGACCATCAGCATGACCACATCGCATCGGCCTGCCCCCTCATAATCGGTGACTTTCTGAACCTTGCCCATGTTGTCGATTCCCATAAAAAGATATGTTTCTATATTCTTCTTGGGAACGTATTTGACTCCGTCCACCTCGATCATGCCTTCGACCGCCTGTGTGCCCGATGCATTGTGTGATGCATTTCCTTTTGTCGGTCTGAGTGCTATCGCCAGTGCAATGCATACGACCAGTATGGCTGTGATCACAAGTCCAAGCTTCTTGTATATTCTCTTTTTTTCTGATAGTGTTCTGTTCCTGTATGACATATGTATCACCTCTTCGGAATGTAATGTGCTATCTCAGAACGTTCAGCATAAGCAGGTCTGTTCCCGCTGTAGGCCACTTCTTCTCGCACACAATAAGACCACACAGTATTATGAACAGCACAATACTGATGATTATCGCTGTCTTCTTAGACATGTTGTTGTCCTCCATCTATCTGTTTATCTTTTACATGTTTCGTTGTTATTGCTGATTATGGGTGTATCTGATGTTCTTTCAGGAGCTTTGTTCCGTAGCGGTCCATGTTCTCCAGGAATTCATGTCCCAGCTTCTTCTCCAGCACCTCGCGGCCCAGCCACAAGTTCGGCACCCTGTGATGCATACCATGGCAGTCGCTTCCTATGATGTGTGCCTGTCCTTTCTTGAACATCTTGAGCATTTTGCCCTTCTGTCTGAAATCCAGAAGTGTCTCCGCATTCACCTGCACCGTAACTGGCAGTTCAAGGATCTGTCTCACATATGGCTTGTTGCCTGGTATCTGTAAGAATCGCTCTATATGAGCTAGTATGATATGGAAATGTCTCTTCTCAATTAAGTCTCGTACTTCCTGCACTACCGAATCACTCCATGTCACAAACGGCATCTCCAGCAACATGATATCAGTTCCTTCTACTTTTAGTGCGTCCGTTTTCTCCGCTCTGCTTATTCCTGCAAAGAACGCGACCTCTGCCCCCATTATAATCTGCGGTATGTCCATATTCTCAGCCATGACTTTATCATATGCTTTCTGTCTTGAATCAATGAACTTCTCCACAGTATTTGAATCAGCATAAAAGTGCGGCGTTGCTATCATAGTATCCACGCCGTGCTCTTTGCACATCCAAAGCATGCCTATAGATGTCTCGACATTCCTGCTGCCGTCGTCTATACCCGGCAGTATATGTGAATGAAAATCTATAACACCCATGTTTTCCTCCTGTTTTCTTTATAAAAAACTATAAATATTTATATAGGAAAATTCTTTATCCATGCTCACACCCTAATTTAACAGTTTCTTCACAATTTTTCAATTCCATTTGCGATTTAAAATCGACAAAAATCCTCGTTGATTTTTCGCTTAACTATACAATTTGTATAAACCACTTTATTTTCTTAATCCAATTTCTTCCATAATAAAAAAGCGGGATATGATATTTCATATCCCGCCGTGTCAATCTCTTCTTTATTCTATTATACATACATCTCCGAGCCGTTGCCCAGGCAGTATATTCCAAGCTGTCCGCCCTTGCCGCACCCGCAGTCGATGGCAACGTTGTTGTTCTTCTTAACGATCTTGCCCTCACCGCCGAGCTCTGTGGTTGGCACATGTCCAACGACGAGTGTTCTGTTCTTGTAATATGTCTTGTCCAGGTCTGCTGGCTCTGTGATGAAGTCCTCTGTGTCGTACTCATCCAGTTCCTTCTTCGGATCGAAGTTTCTTATTCCGGCGTGAACCAGCACAAATTTCTTTCTCGCCATCATCACTTCGAGGAACGCTTCCTCAGAAATCTCATCTATATACTCTATGACATCCTCACGCTCTTCATCGTCAAGCTGCAGGAACTCCTCCACCGCACCTGAGAGCTCTTCTCCAAGCATGGATGTTATCTTGTCTACCAGCATCTGTGGTGGCACCTCACCTGTGGACTGGATATGGTCATTCAGTGCCTTGAGTGCCTGTGTGATCTTGTACTCGTTCTCACCGACAACTGCGATGACATTATCTCTGCTCATCATATCCTGAAGTATCTTCATGGATCCGCCGCCTGCTCCGATTATATTGCCAAGGACATACAGGACATCCTCGCCCTCAAGGGTGCTGATGACTGCCTCCTCGTTCATGATATCCTCTTCCTTTATATCGTCAAGGTTCTGAAACTTGAGTTTCTTGAGTGCTCTCTTGTATGCCTCATAATCCCCGTTAATTCCTGAAATAGCATAAAACATGTCTATCATCCTCCTAAGTCTTTTCCTTCTGCCGACTGTGAGCCTGTCCGTTCACATCCTGACTATTATAACATATTTTCCATATCCTGTAGATATGTATGCGTATTTTTTGAGGGAGGTTTTTCGACGTTTTATGAGCGCCTGCCAAGCTCCCAGAATGCCACGGCACTGGCTGCAGCCACATTCAGGCTGTCCACTCCGTGATACATTGGTATCTTCACTGTGTAGTCGCTGGAATCTATGGTCTCTGTCTTGAGGCCTTCTCCCTCGGTTCCCAGTATTACTGCAAGTCTGTCGATCTGCTTCAGCTCCGGGTCGTGTATGTCTATCGTGTCATTTCTTAGCGCCATGGATGCCGTCCTGAAGCCCATACTGTGAAGTTGTTCCATCCCAAACCCCGGCCATATGCCATGATCTGCTTTATTGTGTGCAAGACCCAGGGTGTCAAATGTAATATATGTCCACGGTATCTGGAACACCGTTCCCATGCTGACCCTTGCCGCCCTCCTGTAGAGCGGGTCACTGCAGCCCGGCGTGAGCAGTACAGCATCCATCCCGAGTGCCGCCGCACTTCTAAATATCGCTCCCACATTTGTCGGGTTCATCACTTCCTCAAGCACCGCTATTCTGGCGGCATGTTCACACACGCTCTCAACAGACGGCAGCTCTGCCCTCCTCATGGCGCACAGCATCCCCCTTGTCAGGGCAAATCCCGTGAGCTTCGTGAGGACATCAAATGGTGCTGTGTATATCGGTATATCTCCGCACCGCTTTATTATATCCGTGCACTGTCCTTCCACGTGCCTGTCTTCCAATAGAATGGACACTGGCTCGTAACCCGCATCCAGTGCCCTCTCTATGACCTTTGGACTCTCAGCTATGAACAGCCCGGAAGCCGGTTCATATATGTGCGCCAGTTGATTCTCTGACATGCGCGCATATATATCAAGCTCGGGTGCCGAAAGGTCGGTTATATTTATTATTCTCATATCTGTACCTTATCCAGTGCATTTTCAAGATCTGCTATTATGTCTTTTACATTCTCAATGCCCACCGACAGTCTCACAAGATCAGGACTTACTCCTGCCGCCAGAAGCTCCTCGTCATTCATCTGTCTGTGTGTAGCTGATGCAGGATGAAGAACGCATGTATGTGCATCCGCCACATGTGTTGCTATCATCGCAACCTTGAGTTCCTTCATAAAGGCCTCCGCAGCAGCTCTTCCTCCCTTGACGCCAAATGACACAACTCCACATGTGCCGTCCGGCATATACTTCTTAGCACGCTCGTAATACTTGCTGCTCTCAAGTCCAGGATAATTTACCCAGGCTATCTTATCGTGTGCCTCGAGGAACTTCGCAACCGCCAGTGCGTTCTCACAGTGACGTGGCATACGCACGTGAAGCGACTCCAGTCCAAGATTGAGCATGTACGAATTCATAGGTGCAGGTATCGGGCCGAGATCTCTCATAAGCTGTGCCACGATCTTGTTGATATATGCGCCGCCCTGGCCGAACTTCTCTGCGTATACCACTCCGTGATATGACTCATCAGGTGTGGTGAGTCCTGGGAACTTGTCTGCGTGTGCCATCCAGTCGAATTTGCCTGAATCCACGATCGCCCCACCCACGGTTGCATCATGTCCGTCCATGTACTTCGTGGTGGAGTGTGTGACTATGTCTGCGCCCCACTCTATAGGTCTGCAGTTGATCGGTGTGGCAAATGTGTTGTCCACGATGAGTGGTACTCCGTGTGCATGTGCCGCATTTGCAAATCTCTCTATATCGAATACTATAAGTGCCGGATTGGCTATGGTCTCGCCAAACACGGCCTTGGTGTTCGGTCTGAACGCTGCCTCAAGTTCCTCGTCCGAGCAGTCAGGATCCACAAATGTGAATTCCACACCCATTCTCTTCATGGTCACAGCAAAAAGGTTGAAGCTTCCTCCGTATATGGTGGATGATGCCACAACGTGATCTCCCACTCCGGCAATGTTGAATACCGAGAAGAATGTTGCTGCCTGTCCTGACGATGTGAGCACTGCTGCCGATCCCCCCTCCAGGGCACATATCTTGGCTGCCACATAGTCATTTGTCGGATTTGCAAGTCTGGTGTAGAAATAGCCGCTCTCCTCAAGGTCAAACAGCTTACCCATATCCTCGCTCGTGTCGTACTTGAACGTTGTGCTCTGTACGATCGGTATCATTCTTGACTCCCCATTCTTAGGCTGGTATCCAGCCTGTATACACATAGTCTCTCTTTCCATTATTCCTTTATACTCCTTTGAATTAATAACGCTCTACTACCTTGCGCTCTATATTCTCATTGTTCAGAACGAACATGTATCTTCCATTCACCAGACGTATGTCCTGCTCTGCCGCTGATATATCTATGTTCAGTGAATTCCTGACAACCACATTCAGATCTGCATTATTGCTGGACAGCATGCCTGTGCCGTCTCTGCTTCCAAGTGCGAAGCACGCCTCGCCCTGAACCGCCAGCCTTGAGTTGGCGTCCGTCATGCGTATGTCTGCTATTCCATGGTCAGATCCCATGGCTATGCACGAATTGCCCTTAAGGTTCATGTCCACATGTGCTCTGCTTATATCTACGCTGCATCCATCTCCGTCCAGGGTTCCGACCGCCACGTATCTGTTGCCCGATCCTCTGAGCGATATGGATGTGTTCTTTATCGCGATATCTGCGTGCTGGCTCACCGAGCCGATGGCGACTCCATTTGCAGCCTCATAGGTTATGTCTATGTCCGCCTGCAGGAGATTCAGATTCACCGGGGTGCTTATGCTTCCAATAGCAACTCCGTTCTCGCCGTTGATATACAGGTCGTATCGTCCCTTCTCTATACGTATATCTCCTCCGAGTCCGGCGCCTATTGCCACTCCGTTCACACCGTTTGTTTCTATATTAATGGCGCCCTCCTGCTTGAACTTCATGACTCCATGCTTTGAATTAATGTCATTGCCTATTCCGTAATAGCTGTTACCGTTGACGCGGATCATTATATCCCCATCTCCGATAAATGTCACTCTGGACGACTCCGGTATCTTTATTCCGCCATTCCTGCAGAAATTCTTACCCTCAAGCATGATGTGCAGATCCGTATTCTCACCGCAGTCTATACAAGGCTTGTCACGGTCGCCCGAGAAGCTTACATTCTGCAGCACTATGGTTCCGGTGAAACCATCCTTTATCTTGAGTGTCATATCTGACTTGAAGCCCTGTGCGCCGACTATGCGGACATTGTTGTCGCCACCGGCTCTCTGTGCCACAACTATCTTCCTGATTCCCCGGGATGTGAGCTTCAGAAGTGATGCACTTCTCTCATGCTCCATGACAAATATGCTGCTGTTCTCAGCCACCTCTTCCTGTTGGTTGTACTGAACTATCTCATTCACAACCTGTGGGGATATGAGCTGTACCACCTCCGCGTTCGGATGGGCGGTATAGTATCCCTGAATGAGATCCGCACCGAGCTGGATGACGGTCTTCATCTCCTTCGTGGTCTCAACGCCCTCTGCCAGCGCCTTGATGTCGTTGGTCGAGGTGAATTCTATTATATCCTTGACGAAATGCTGTCTGTGTGGGTCTGCATCGATCCCTGTCAGAAGCATTCTGTCTATCTTCACATACTCAGGCATATACCTGAGAAGATTGTTTACATTTGAATAGCCTGAGCCGTAGTCGTCTATGGCGATCTCCATGCCATTTCCTCTGAGGAATGCCTTGAGATCATTCAGTTCCGCATCCGACAACTCTGCTCCCTCGGTAAATTCTATGACGATGCCTGCACACTGGAGCGTCTTCACCTTTGAAATGAATTCATTTCTGTCCTGTGCGTTGAGCATATGCCCCGGCATGCTGTTGATAAATACCTTCTTGCCCCTGAACATCTCAGGATTCGATGCCACGATCTCCACGACGTTGAACAGTGTGAGTTTTTCCACATCGTACAGTCTGTTCAGTCTCTCTGCACTCTCCAGAAGCTCAGGGGGTGACATTCTCATAGGAACCAGTATCCTCATAAGTGCCTCGTATGCAAATATGCTTCCGTCACGGGCACTTACTATAGGCTGGAAATGATATGTAAGCATGTTGTTGTCCAGTATCATAGCTACTATCTCATCTCTCTCAAGATCCCTGTTCGTTATCGTCGCTTTGTTGCGTCCCTTGGCATTGTTCTGTTCTTTTATGCGGTTCTTCTGGTTGACCGCATCGTTGATGAGGGTCTCCAGCTCGGCAGATGACTTGACCAGAGCCTTCTTACATCCGTAATATATACCGAGCTCGTAATCGTCCTTTCCGCCACCGTTTGCCGCCTCAAGCTTCTTCTTGAGTTCCTCGGCTATATATTCTCCCCTTGAAATATCGCCACTCTTTGCCACTGTGGCTATGACGAACTCGTCATTTCCCATCCTCATGGATATCTCGTATGGGGTAAGTACCTCATTTATCGACTGGGCAACATAGCTTAGGACTCTGTCACCCTCTGTTCTTCCGTAATTGCTGTTTATCTGGCGTGTATTCTTCAGATCCACCGCCAACACAAGTATCTCGGACTTCTCTTCAGCGGCCTGGACTATCATGTCATTTGCCCTGCCCATGAAGCCTCTGAAGTTGTACATTCCGGTGAGACCATCTCTTATCTGATCCGCCTCAAGCTTGTTTAGAAGTACATTGAGTCCCTGATGTCTTGCAAATGACTCCATGTCCCTGGCAACCGTCTTGATCCAGGATCTGTATACATCTTCGTACACCCTCGGCTCTGCACCGTAGTTCACCACTGCATAGCCAAAGCTTCTGTCCTGGAAGAACAATGGTGTAAATATGAACGCTGTAGGATAATCCCTGTCCTCGTACAGCTCCGGCAACAGCTTCGCAGACTCGAATACGTCGTCGTAGCGTATGTGTCTCTCTTCTTTTTCATCCGGGCCACACTTTATCAGTCTGTATACATGATCTGTGTAACCGTGGCGAAGTGCCTCATCGCCGGTCATGACCTCCGGATTTCTCCAGTAGTCGTTCAGGCACAGATGGAAGCTCTCAAATGGTCTTATCTGGTACACGTATTCCGACACGGTGTCGAAGAATGACTCCACGCTCGTTTGCGCCACAAGGTCATCCGCCATGTTGTTGAAGCAAGAGTAGAAGCCAGTCTCTGAGAGGTCTGTCTCCCATTTGTCTCTTCTGATCCTGACTGTCTCTCGTTCCCAGCCCTCACAGCCACAGGTTCCACCTATGTACAGCTCCACGTTGGACTTGAATTCCGGTACGTCATGTCCGTTAAGCTTTGCATCTATATATTTCATACAGTAGTGCCCGCAGTCATCCGCCGGTATGTCCGCAGATGTGATCGGAACAGGACTGTTTCTTCCGTCTTCTATGGAGTCATAGCCCACCACGGCTATGTCCTCGGGAACTCTTATTCCATATCTGTCAAATGCGGTGCACACTCCGATGGCCATACAGTCATTTGCACATACGATGGCATCCGGCAGATGCTCCTTATCCTTCACAAGCTCGTCCACCATGTAGTCGCCGCTGTCGTACCAGTATGTTCCATAATATATCATGTCGTCCGTAACCGGCAGGTTGTGCGCCTTCATGCTGTCTATGTAACCGGCGAGTCGCTGCTTGGAGTGTATGTGCTCTTTGAGTCCGCCCAGGAAATATATATTCTTGTGTCCGTGAACCTCTATAAGGTGATCCACGAGTTTTACTATAGGGGTATAATGATCCATCATGACCGTTGGGAATATGTTATTCTCTTTGTCGACTACCACTACCACACCATTTGCAAATTCTGACTGCAGGCGCTTCTCCAGCTTTTCTACGACTCCCGGAGTCTGTATGGTGTCCTGACACAATACCACAGCATCAAAAAGGTTAAAATTAATAAGGTTGTAGATGTTTGAATCGCCAACCTCCCTGTCTGCTGAATCCTGGTACTTCAAAAACATGGAAAATATGCAGACATCGTAATTCATATCATATGCCTGCTTCAGAAATCCCTGCATGAAGCGATTCTGTGTACTCTCTTCAACCTGTGCTGTTATAACGCATATTCTCTTCCTGTTGCTCATCTGATCATCCCCAACTGCATTTTTAAAACATTCTTTATGCAATTATATCATGTTTGCAGGCTAAAAAAAACCTTATTTATGCAATTTGACAAATGCCATAGTTTCTGTCTACATTTTTAGTCTATTTTTCACCTCAAGCGCCGTGCGAGTGGTTGCAAGGCCTCCACGCGCAGTCTCCTTCAGTGTATCGGACATGTCTGCACCGATACGTCTCATGGCATCTATGACCTCATCTACAGGGATAGCACTGTTTATTCCCGCCAGCGCCATCTGCTCGTCTGCTATGTCCAGGGCATCCGGAATCCTTGTATCATCCGGCAGCATTCCCAGAAGTCCTGCCACTATGGCCTTTCTGGTACCATGCCCTTTGCCGGTCGTCAGAAATAACCCATACAGGCACATCTTAACTGCCTTATTTCAATTATAGACCACGAGTGCGGTTATTTGGAATTTATTATCTTAGTTTTTTGACTCGGATATACTGTCTTTTTTCTTTTTCTGCCCGAAAAAGCAGGAAAATTTTTTCGCAAACCCGCTTACTCTGCCTTGAGCACATAGAGTCTGGAATCATAGTCTCCGCAAGGCATATCCTCTCCGACTATCTCTCCCGCCGATGTGTCGCTGGTGATGAGTCCGAGGTTCATCAGCTCATCGCCATAGCATGATGGGCCTGCGATGACATTGACTGCAGAATCCTCTCCTTTGTCTCCTGACACTTTCTCATATATCAGCTTTCCATCCGGTGTCTTGCTCACTGTGAGCGCCTGTCCCCCGAGCACATTGCAGCTATATATCGCATCAGGATCAAGGCCGTGGAGCTTCATTCTGGTGAAGCATTTGTTCGGTGTGTAGAGTGTTCTGAACCACGCAACGATGGCGGTCTTCTTATCGTCTGATACGACCATCCAGCCGCACTCCTCATCGTCAAATGGACTTGCAAGCCTGTAGAATGTTCCGTACTGGATTACCTCACGGTATGCCTTCATGAACTTGACCTGCTCCTTGACCTCCTCTATCTCCTCGGCTGTGAGCTTGTTCAGATCCAGCTCATATCCAAATGTTCCGAAGTATGCAGCATTTGCACGGGTCTTAAGCGGAGTCTCACGTCTTGTCTGATGATTTGGCACAACCGAAACGTGGCTTCCCATACTGCTGATCGGGTAACACATGGATGTTCCATACTGGATCTTGACTCTCTCTATGGCATCCGTGTCATCACTTGTCCAGCCCTGTGGCGCATAGTAAAGAATGCCCGGATCAAAACGTCCGCCGCCGCTGGCACATGACTCAAAGAGTACATGTGGAAATGTGCTTGTGAGTCTCTCATACAAATCGTACACACCAAGTATGTATCTGTGGAACACCTCGCCCTGTCTATCAGCCGGAAGAGCTGCACTATAGCACTCGGTGATACTTCTGTTCATATCCCACTTCACATATGACACCTTTGCCGTGCTGAGTATCTTTGCCATCATCTCATATATTCTGTCAATGACCTCTTTTCTGGAGAAATCCAGAACATACTGGAATCTTCCGTGTGAGTCATGTCTTCCCGGAACTGAAAGTATCCAGTCTGGGTGCTCTCTGTAGAGGTCCGAGTCTTTATTTGTCATCTCAGGCTCGAACCACAGTCCGAACTTCAATCCTACCTTCTCTATATCCTCTGCAATTCCTGTGATTCCCTCCGGAAGTCTGTCTGGATTTGCAACCCAGTCTCCAAGGCCTGCATGGTCTGTGGTTCTGGCTCCAAACCAGCCGTCGTCAAGAACGAACAGCTCAACTCCGCACTCCTTTGCCTTCTGTGCGATGGCTATGAGCTTCTCTCTGGTGAAATCAAAATATGTAGCCTCCCAGTTGTTGATGAGGATCGGCCTTGGCTTGTCTCTCCACTCGCCTCTTGCAAGTCTCTTCTGATACAGCTTGTGGAAAGTCTGGCTCATCTTGTTGAGTCCCTGATCTGAGTATACGATGACTGTCTCAGGAGTCTGGAAATGCTCACCTGCATCGAGCTTCCAGTCAAATGTATCCGGATTTATTCCGGCAAGAATGCGGGCTGTATTTCTCGTGTCAACCTCTGCCTGTATCTTAAAATTGCCGCTGTATACAAGGCTTATTCCAATCGCCTCTCCCTGGTTCTCGTCCGTTGTCTCTCTCTTCAATGCGATGAACGGATTGTGCTCATGGGATGAATGACCACGATTACTGCCTATCGACTGTACGCCCTGCTCGAGATCCCTTGTTATTATGTGGCGCTCCCTTGCCCATGCGCCTGAGAGCTGCATCCACTGATAATCAGGATCAGGGAGATCCAGGCACATACTGTAAGCAATGGTGAGATGTACCGCCTCTGTGCCTTCATTTACATACTCCACACTCTTTGCTATGACTGGTCTGTCGCTCCATATCGTATAGAGCATTCTCGCCTTTATGCCTGTGAGTGAATCCTTCAATGTGACGATCAATGTCTCTGCCTCGTCATCATTCTCTGTGTATGTTGCCGGCAATGCCTCAAGCTTTGGCTTGCCCTCATTTACCTCATGTGATACATATACAAAATCTGATATCCTGCTGCCATTTGACTGAAGTACCTCAACCATCGATGCTCTGTAGTCTGTGGTTCCGTACACAGGAAGCTCCTGCTTCACTGACTCAAGTGAGAACAGTCTGTCATCGTCATATACATACTGGAACATAGGTCTCTGGACAAGCTCCAACAGATGTGAGAAATCCTCTCTGTCCCTTATCGCCTTACCATAGTACAGATTTCCCAGATGTCCATTGGGGAGCACTGTCATGATGTAGCTTATCTCGCCATTTGTAAGGTGAAATGTCTTTGTTTCTTCGTGAAAAATAATACCCATAAGTGTGACTCCTTTTCTCCATTTATTTGTCTGAGCAGACAACCTCCGTTACGCCTGTGCACTGCGCACCCTCTGCTCTAAAATCTCATGTCTGACTGTTTTTAATACAGTTATTTTAATATCTGGGAATTAGATTTTATATGGAAAAAAGTTGACCAAATATGTTACCGATAATGGTTAAGTTGGGTGATTATTCTGAACTGTGAATACGCTCTGAACATTAAGACATATCTTGCATTTAATGATCCATTCACTTTGTCTATAGATTTGAGCAAAGTATCCCAAAAGTATACAGACAATGAAAAAAGCCTGAATACTGATACCAGACCAACTGTAATTTTCAATCAGTCTCCACCAATATTCAGGCTTTTTCTGCCAGCTCCGGCCTACACCGCGTACACCACAGTCTCATAAGGTCTGAGCGTACCATCGTAATCCGCATAATTACCCATAAGCACATCCGCAGTCTCAGGAATTGCATAGCCCACATCCCCACCGGTCATATTGACAACAACATATACCGATCTGTCTGTGCTTTCTTCATTTGCTCCAGTTCCACATGCACACTCAATCTGAACCGGCTTGCGCCTGTACACTATGATTCCTGCATTATCCGTCTCCACATCCTCCAGGTCTCCGTAGATGAGAGTCTGTGTGTACTCCGAGTGATTTCTGAGCTGTATCATCGCCTTATAAAAGTTAAGCACAGAATCCTTATCAGCGCTCTCAAGCTCCACTGTCTGGAGGTCACACTGATTGTTGCATGCCAGCCATGGCTCATGCACTGAGAATCCGAAGTTCTTATCGCTGTTCCACTGCATCGGAAGTCTTGACTGGTCGCGGCTCCTGATATTTACAGATTCCATCGCCTCTGCCTCGCTGTATCCGGCTTCAATGCATCTTGCGAACTGTCCCTTGGAGTTGATATCGTCCAGCTCATCTATGTTGTCAAAATGAGTGTTTATCATGCCAAGTTCCTGTCCCTGATATACAAACGGCGTACCCTTCAGGAAGAAGAACAACGCACCCAGCGCCTTTGCCATCTGTGTTCTGTATTCAGGAATATCACCGGCTGTGAAGTACTTGCCTATACTTCTAGGCTGATCGTGGTTTTCCAGGTAGTTTGCTGCCCATCCGATCTTTTTCACAAGTCTCTGATTGGTGAACAGCTTGTCCTTGAATTCCTCTATCGTCCAGTCTCTCTGGTGCAGCCAGAGATCGCCCGGATTGATATCTATATCTGTGTAGCTAAAGTCAAATATCATGGAGAAATGTCCATCTCTCCCAATATATCTGCCCAAATCCTCATTTGGAACTCCAGGAGTCTCTGCGACAGTCACAAAGTCTCCTCTGCCATATGTGTTGAGTTTTAACTCGTGAAGGAACTCATCTATTCCCGGCCTGTTGAGGCAGCATTTGCCAACATCGCATCTGCCGTCCTCGCCGTCTGACGGCATAGGCGGGAATGAGAGGTCTTTCTTGATAAATGTGATGGCATCCATTCGGAATCCTGAAACTCCCTTGTCAAGCCACCAATTCATCATGTCGTAGAGCTCTTGTCTCATCTCCTCACATTCCCAGTTGAGATCCGGCTGCTCCTTCGCAAATGAATGGAAATACCAGCTGCCATCCTCAATCTGTGTCCATGTGCTTCCACCGAAGTTGGATCTGAGATCTGCAAGTCCATCTATGTTGTCCTTAAATATATAGTAATTTCTGTATTTGCTGTGTCTGTCCCGGCACGCCTCCTGGAACCATCTGTGCTGGTCTGATGTGTGATTGATGACCATGTCCATGATGATCTTGATGCCATTTTCATTTGCACATCTTATAAGTTCATCCGCATCCTCTATGGTTCCAAACTCAGGATTCACATCGTAGTAATCCGATATGTCATATCCGTTGTCCTTCATAGGCGACTTGAAGAATGGACATATCCACACAGCGGTCACGCCAAGATTTTTGAGGTACGGCAATTTCTCAGTTATTCCCTTCAGATCTCCTATTCCATCTCCGTTGCTGTCATAGAAGCTTCTAGGGTATATCTGGTAAAATACCGCCTCTTTCCACCATTTTCTGTCCATATTTTATGTTTATCCTTTCACAGCTCCGGCTGAAATTCCCTCGATGATATTCTTCTGAAGTATGATGAATATTATCACGATAGGGATGATGCAGAGAAGTACTGCAGGGAAGATGAGCTCCCAAGGATTTCCGTACTGTCCTGACAGACTCTTTGCATAATATAAGCTCAGCGTGAGCGTCTTTTTGTCGTTATTTCCTATTACGAGGAATGGAAGAAGGTAATCGTTCCATATCCACACTGCATTTGTGATGACAACTGTCATGGTCGTCGGCTTTAAGAGCGGCATGACCACATATCTGTATATCTGGAATATATTTGCTCCATCGAGCATGGCTGCCTCCTCAAGTGACAGCGGGATACTCTTGATGAATCCTCTGTACAGCAGAACCGACATACTGATTCCAAAGCCTCCGTACATGAGGATCAGACCCGGTGTGTTCTTGAGTCCCAGCTTGTCCATCAGTGATACCAACGGGTACATAACTGACTGGAAAGGTATGAGCATGGCTGCTGTGTATGCGATGAATAGTATATTTGCCACCTTGGAATCTGTTCTGGCAATTGCCCATGCGGCAAATGAAGATATGACCACGATAAGTGCCACAGCCGCAACTGTTATGAGTACTGTCTGAAGCAGGCTGCTGCCGAGATTTATCTGCTCAGCTGCATTCTTCAGATAGTCCAGATTCCATGACTTCGGGAGAGCTATTGGAGATGCTACTATCTCCTGCTGTCCCTTGAATGAATTGACGATCAGGAACCATATCGGGAATATGGTCACGATTGCCAATACAGCGAGTATAACCACTATGAGTGCTCTTTTGATCTTGCCTTTTACTCCCATTATGATTCAATCTCCTTTCTCTTAGTGATCATTACCTGAGCTATAGATATAACTGCAATGATAACGAAGAATATAACTGCCTGTGCCTGTGCCTCTCCATATGCCGGAGGTGAACTCTCTCTTACTGTTTTCAGTATCATGTAGGATATCATGGTCGTTCCGAAATTGCCCTCTGTCAGTGAAACGTTGAGGTCAAGCATCTTGAAGCTGTTTGCCAGTGACATGAAGAGCACTATCGTAAATGAAGGCATGAGAAGCGGAAGTGTGATCTTCCTGAAGCTTGTCCAGCCCGTAGCCCCATCTATTCTGGCAGCCTCATAAATATCCTCTGAAATATTGTTGAGTCCGTTGAGGTAGATTATCAGGTAATAACCTGCAACCTGCCACACACCAACGATCGCATATGCCAGAAGTGCTTTCCACTGATTCTGAAGCATGTTGTTGAGCACCTCTACGTGTACCACACCGTCTGTTCCGAACAGCGTCTGTGAAAATACATTTTCAAATATGAAACGCCATACATAACCCATGGCGAGCATTCCAAGTACATATGGAAGGAACAGTACCGTTCTGAAAAGTCCCTTGCCCTTGGTAAGCTTCTTGATCATGAGTGCCAGAAGAAGACTGACAACATTCTGTGCTATTACTGCGAGTACAGCATATATGGCCGTGTATCCAAGTGACTGAAGGAAATCCTTCGACTTGAATATGCTTGTATAATTCTTAAGTCCCACCAGTGCATTCCACCAGTGCTCCCCACCTACGAAGTAGGAACCTCTCCACTCGGTGAAGGAGTAGATCACACCCTCTATAAAAGGAACTATGATAACCAGCAGAAACAACACTATAGAAGGCAGAACCATAAACCAGAATTTTCTCTTGTAAAATCTTTTCATAGTTTTTCCTTTCCTACATTGAACACCAGCCATACAAAATTTGCCTTCGGCAAATGGCTGGCGCTACATGTCAGGTTTTCATAGAAAACCTGACACATCCCATTTAGCACCGATTACTCTTTGATGCTGTCCTTCCACTTTGTCAGTGCATCTTCCACACCTGTTCTTATAATGTTCTCATCCCACTGATCAGGATTTGTAAACAACTGCTCCTGAATAGTTGCACCGATGGTGTTGAGTCCCCATGACTCAGGGAAAGCATCGAAGTCATTGCCCATCACAAGGTCATTGCTCATATAGTATACAAGTGAATTGCTGAGCGGATTCTCAAGCTTCTCGCTCTCGTCTGCGTTGAATGGGACAAATGCGAATTTGTTTGTGATGTAATCTTTTCCTGTATCTGATGTGTAGAGCCATACAAGGAAGTCCTCAGCGGCTTTCTGCTCCTCTTCTGAATCCTTCTTGTTGATAACGTAATACTGTGAAACGAACTCAGGGATTGAGCTGTTCATCTTGTCAACTGTAACGCCCTCAGCTGAGATGTCACTCTGCTCAAGGTTGACCTTCATTGGGAGCATCGTAAGTCTTGATGCCTTGTCTGCATCCACACCTGCGATGGTTCCGTATACCCAGTTACCCTGCTTGATGAACATTGCCTTACCCTCGGCAAATGTCTGAACTGCCTGATCATATCCTGTCACTGTTGAGTTGATGTACTCTGATCCACGCTCTACCTTGCCGCTTGGTCCTGCTGTGTAGCTTGAAAGCATGTCAAGCTCCTGAACCATCTTTACAAGTGGCTCCTCAAGCTTATCAACATCTTCCTTTGTAGCTGCTGCCGTTGCATTGTAGTTAGGGAATACTGCATTCAGTGCGTAGTTTGTATAGTGGTTTGCATATGTCCACTTCTCTGCGCCTGCGATTGCAAATACTCCGTTCATGTTCTCTGTTGTGGCTGTCTTGTCCTTTGCCGTGGTGTATGCATTGCCTGAAAGTGTAACCTTCTCGCCACCCTTGCCGTTTATGTAATCATCGATTGCCTTGATCATGCCTGTGAACTCTTCATAATTGGCACTTCTGTAATCAGCGACAAATGCGTCTGCGCTGTCAAGTCCAAATACATCACATATCATCTGCGTATCTGCGATAAGTCCGTAACCCTCTACGTTGTAAGGGATTCCGCAGCTTGCTCCGCTCTCATCTGCGAGCTGCATGCTCTCTGGAATTGAATCGTAGATTGACTTTAACTCCTCATTCTTTACTGATGTTGATGGAAGTACAAATCCGCCCTCATTCCACTCTGTGAACTGTGCCTGATTTATCGCGTACAGTGTAGGATAGTTCTTGGAATTCATCTCAGATCTGAGTGTCTCCATGGTCTCCTGTGTACCACATGTGTAAACCTTAACCTTAACTCCTGTCTCTGTCTCATAATCTTTGCACAGATCCTGGATACTGTCTGCGATCTCGGACTTTGTGTTGTAAATATACAGATCGTAATCCTTCTTTGCTGAACCACATCCTGTCATGGATGCAAGTCCCAGCATCATAGCTGCTGAAAGTGCACATGCTACTAATTTCTTTGCTCTCATAACCTTTTCTCCTTTTCTTGCTTTGAATTTTCCCTCTTGTTAATTCTCGCTATCATTCATATTGTTCCGATAAAACACATTTCATAAGCGCTTAAATGAAACATGTTTCATTTGCATTAAGATTATCATATGAAACATGTTTCGTCAATAGGGAATTTATAGATTTTTGTATTTTGTGCTCTTAGCAAGTTTCTTATATTTTGTACCCGCATAAAAAAGAAGTTCATGATTTTTGAGTGGCACCTCAATTTCTCTTCACGAACTTCTTTTCGTAATCATACTATAAAGTTGTATCGCCTTTTTCTACGCTCACCGGAAGTAGTATAAGATTTCCGTCTATATGTGTGTTTCTCTCTTTTGCGCTGTCGATCTGATCTGCGGTTGCACTTTCACCCTGTCCTTCGGCATCATCTTCCTCCTCCGGTCCGTCGATCATCTCCATAAGCTGGCGTACTGCCTCCTGGGCGATCTCCTTGTACGGCTGATGTATCGATGTGAGCCTTGTCGTGCTGGCGTTGGTTATGTACGTTCCGTCGTATGCCACGATCGCCAGGTCATCAGGAATCTTTTTGCCTATGGCAAGTGCCGCCTTAAGGAATGCTATCGCCGGCATGTCTGCGGCAAATATTCCGTCCACGTCAGGATACTCCTCCAGTATGCATTTTGCCATCTCAAAATATCCATGAAAATCAAAGTCGTTCCACTGTATTGGAACTCGTCTGGATTTTATCCCATTCTCGGCAAGGACTCTATCTAGTTCCTCATGGCACTCAAATGACATGATATTCTTATCTACCTTGATTCCTGATATGTGGATGACATATTTGCATCCACTGTTTATAAATTCCTGGGCAGCAAGCTGTCCGCCCATCTTGTGATCCGACACTACGACAGGAAATTTGCTGCCAACCTTATAATCCAGCATGACCATCGGCTTATCTATCTTCTGGTATTCCTTCGCCGTACATGCCGACGTTCCGCATATGATCCCATCCACGATGTTGGACTTTAACAGCTTGAAACACTCCTTCTCCCTCTGCTTGTCATCGGATGTTGAAAACAGCATAAACTTGTATTTCTTCTCATAAAGTATCTTTTCTATCTCCGATGCCAGTGATGAGAACCATGGGTGCTGGATATTTGGAACCAACATCGCAATGGAGTTTGATCTGCCCTTGAACATGCCTCGCGCAAGCTCATTTGGAACATAATCCAGTTTCTTCATCGCATCTTCTATCTTCTTCTGAGTCTCAGGTTCAACATTTGCCGTGCCGTTGATAAGTCTCGACACCGTGCAGATGGCGACCCCCGCCTCCTTCGCAACGTCTCTTATACTTGCCATATATAAATATACTCTCCTTATGAATTTCAGACTGTAGTCCATGAAACTTGTTTCATAAGAAGAGTATACCATAATTCTTTCCGTAATGTAAATTGTGTAATATGACGATAATCAGCTCAAAAGCTCCTCTATCATAGCTCCATCAAATGTCACGCTCTGAACGTGATTTACTTCAATCTGGTAAAGCGCATGTGCAACTATGTGCTCTGCAGCCTGCTCTATATCTCTGATTCCAGTCACGCCATCGCACTTCTTGATGACAGCATCCACGCCGTCTGGAAGGATGATGCACTCGCTCCCTTCAAGTCCAATGCGCTTGAGCACCTTCGGCAGAACAAATTTGTTGAATATCTCCTTCTTCTCATCCGGGGTGTAATCCGGTATGTCTATAACAGCAAATCTCGACATGATCGGCTTGCTGATGTTCTCCTTGTCATTTGCCGTTGCTATAGGATACACGCCATTTGTCGGGATCATGCACTCCATGTAGTTGTCGGTGAATCCCAGGTTGTCCAGCAGTGTCAGCAGTACATCCGCAGGATTGCCGTTGCCCTTGCCGGAATTTGCCTTGTCCAGCTCATTGATGATGAATACGAGGTTAGATTCTCCAGCCTGTGAAAATGCCTCCATGATAATTCCCGGCTTGGCATTGGAATATACTCTTGAACTTCCTGTAAGCTGCTCCGGATCGTTGATGGAACTCATGTCAAGGGTCGTCCATGGAAGTCTGAGTATTCTCGCAACCGCATAGGCTATCTGTGACTTTCCTGTTCCGGCAGGTCCGCAGAGCAGAAGTCCGTATGCAGGAAGTGTATGTGTACGGTTGATCTGGATGATTGTCTCGATGATCCTCTGCTTTACCTTCTCCATTCCGTAGAGTTCCTCGTCCAGTATCCTTCTGGCCTCTTCCGGATCTATCGCCTCAAAGTAATTGCTCTTCCATCTGATGTTCATCGCCATGGAAAGTGCTCTCTGGGCGTGGCGTCTCTCCTCCGGTGATACCTCGCTGGATCTCGCAACCGCAAGATTTCTTCTGGCCCACAGCCTTATATTGTCAGGAAGTGTTCTTCCGGCGCAGTGCATGAAGTCAATGATGCTCTGCATGCTCGTGAGCTTCATGTCATCGCCCAGTGCCTCTTCCTCTTCTTCCTCCTCGGATTTCTCTTCCTCCGAAGGGGCATCGCTGGCAAGAAGTCTCTCTATCATAAACTGCAGGAATCCATCATTTGCCGAGAGCTTTGATCCGCCGCCAAACTCAGTCTCCCTTATCTTGTACACTGCATAGCCCTCCGGTCTGTTCTCTCCCGACAGACGGACGTTGATGTGATTCTCGCCGAGCCATTTGAGAAGGCTTACAAATCTCGCATCTATCTTCATTATGTCGGCGGACTGAACTCCGTCCACCTCGTCAAATTCAAATGCTGTTCTCTTGATCGGATTGGTGAACTTTCCGCTGGAGTGGTGAGCCCACTTCCTGGTCGTGTTCTCAAGGATCATGATCGGCTTCTCCGCTGTCGCTGTAGACTCCGACGACCGGAATGTCTCGTATGTAACTATGTTCTTATTCTTATTGTCGCTTCCACTGAAATCAAATACTGGCATGTTTTCCTCCCTAATATAATGATGCTTTATTGCAAGTTTAATCATACCTTGCAATTATAAAACATCATATTTTATTTTTCTTCAAACACCCGCATCCATCTTTCCCGTTTAAGCCTTGTGGTGAACAGGATTCCCCTGAAACAGAGCTCCACGCACATGGCGATCCATACACCATAGAGCCCCACCCTCGGTGCAAGTATAGCTGCAAGCGGTATCCTCACGCACCACATACTGGCAAAGTTCATGCAGCTTGGAACCAAAGTGTCCCCGGCTCCCCTGAGTGCTCCCGAAGCAACTATGGATGCGGCATAAAATGGTTCGGCAAATGCCTCTATCCTCAGCACTGCCGCCCCAAGATTTCTTATCTCTTCGTTCGGTGTCAGCACACCTATCATGGACGGAGCTGCTATGTACATAAGGACTCCGCCAATGGTCATAACCGACACACCTAATCCCATTGTAATCCATGCCATTCTTCTGGACAACTGTTTTTGTCCTGCTCCCACGCATTGTCCCACAAGTGTGGTTGATGCCGCCTGTACTCCGTACCCCGGCATGTAACAGAAGCTCTCCGCAGTAACCGCAAATGAGTTGGCTGCGATGGCTATCGTTCCAAGCGGTGACACGATCTTTGTGGACATGACATACGCTGAGCACATGACCATCTGCTCAAGACCCACAGGTGCTCCAATCTTCACCGCCTTGGCAAGGGTATCCCTGTGAAATCTTAAACGTTCTCCCTTTCTTAAATGGAGTGTCCTGTTCTTCCAAAGAAGTGCAGTGACCATGATGGCACAGGTAACTGCTTCAGCAGTGATGGTTCCAAGTGCCGCCCCAGCAACGCCAAGTCCAAGTCCCGGCATGGTAAATGTCAGTCCATTCATCGAGGTTTCAGACTGCACAAGTGTTGACAAATGGGAACCAAAGGCTCCTGCCTGAACCGTTCCTGCCATCTGAGAACCAGCCAGCCTTACGCTGGATAAAAACGGAATACTTAAATTTACAATTCTTGTCGGAAATATAAAGAACAAATTAAAAATCACATCCATCACACAGCACATGACATTCAGTATACCTGGGAGTCTCATATTTCCGGAGCTCTGGTGCATACCGCCCGCTATGCTGTTCATCTGCAGAGCAGGAAGTCCCAGCATATACACAAGGAAATACTGGCTTGCCATCTTCTGTATAGCAGCTTCACCGCCGAGCCAGCTCGGAAGCGGTGTGCTTATAAGTGCTGCAACGAGTGCGAGTATGACGCTTATGCACAGGGCTATTATGAGTCCCTGTTTCATGATATTTCTGGCAGATTTATCCTCACCGGCCCCCACAGCCTGGGCTATCTGCACAGTAAATCCTGTAGTCACCGCAATGCATAGCCCGCCAAACAGCCATGTCGTGGACGAAACAAGTCCGATGGCTCCCGATGCATTTGCACCAAGACGCCCCACCATGGATGCATCGATGTACTGCATGACAATGGACGAGATCTGGGCAAGGATCGCCGGGATGCTGAGCCTGACCGTAAGTCCTATCTGCTGGGATGCGGTCATCGACTTTCCAGATATCATGTCCTTCAGCAAGTTTTCACTGCTACTCATCTATATCTCCTTTTTTAGCCGCATTGTCTATGTTTACCGTCTCTGCGTTCATTTTTCTGAATGCCGTGGTTCCCTCGGCAAGTCTCTTCATGCCCTCTTCCATGATCGACCTTGGACATGCGATGTTAAGTCTGATAAATGCCTTTCCGTTCTTACCATATGAAAGTCCCGGCGACATATAGAGCCCTGTGTTCTTCCTGATGAATTTCGACAGAGCCTTGGCATTGCCGTCTTCGCCGGCAGCGCCGCAGATCCCGCTGCAGTCAAGCCAGAGCAGATATGTGGCCTCCGAATACACTACCTTTATACCCGGCACTTTCTCGGCTATAAACTTCCTGACATACTGCTTGTTCTCATAAAGATACTGCCTGAGACTGTCCAGCCACTCGCCGCCATTTGTAAATGCTGCTATCGCCGCATCAACCGCAAATGCATTTGGCTCGGCTACCTCGTCTGTGTTCAGCCCCCTCCACATCTTGTGTCTCAGGAATTTATTTGGAACCACAATGGCCGCAGTCTGGATTCCGGCTATGTTGAAGGCCTTTGTCGGCGCAATACAGGTCACGCTTATATCCCTGCATGTGTCAGATGCCGTGGCAAATGGCACATACTCCTTTCCTGGATCGGTGAGATCGCAGTGTATCTCATCCGAGATGACCGTCACACCGTACTTTGCGCATAGCTCTCCCACATGGGCAAGTGTCTCCTTATCCCAGATCTTCCCCGCAGGATTCTGTGGATTGCAGAGTATCATGAGGCTAGTCTGTGGATCTGCAAGCTTTGCCTCAAGATCCTCAAAGTCCATGGCATATCCCTCACCGTCATATTTCAGAGGACTCTCCAATATATTTCGCCCATTGTTGTATATAGAATTGAAGAAAATATTGTAGACAGGGGTCTGCACTACAACATTCTCTGCGGGTGTGGTGAGCTTTCTCACCGCCGTTGATATGGCCGGGATGACTCCGGTACAGAACACCAGCCAATCCCTATCTATCGCAAATCCGTGTCTGCTGCCCCACCAGTTCACGTAGGCATCTGCCCACTCATCCGGGATGATGGAATATCCGAATATTCCGTGCTCCACCCGGGCTGACAGTGCCTCCCTGATGCACGGAGCCGTCTGGAAATCCATATCTGCCACCCACATTGGCAGTTCATTTTCCGGCACATCCCATTTCAGGGAGCCTGTGCCGCGTCTGTCTATAACCTTGTCAAAATCAAACTTCATGTTTGTCCCTCCACTTTGTGAAGGGATTTTGGCATTTGAGGGGCTGACGGCTGGCATATATCATGTACTCAATCACGTTCGTCTTCCCTCGCCTTGCTTTGTTTCTATCTGCACTGCGCTCTGCAAGCGATAAGGGCGTTGCTTGCAGAGCTCCGGCAAGAAGCAGCAAGGCTCAGTCGACTTCACTACCGATTGCTCACATGATATATGTCAGCACGTTTCGCCATTCAAATGCCAAAATCCCATTTGCGTTATGATATATCACCAAATCTTAAACTCGTTTAGTCCTGTACTAATATTCTTGTCTTTGACGGATCTACCTTGGCTTTTTCTATTATCAGGTTGTCGATGTGCTTGGCTTTGATGGTTCCTGATGTCGGGTTCATGACACTGTCTATCTTGCTGCAGATGTCGGCATCCACTGTTGAATATTCAAACGCAAGTGTTGTGTTGATGAGCTTGCAGTTCTTCATCACAAGGTTGTCGATGTAGCACATGCCCTGAAGGCTCTCGATGGTGCAGTTTATCAGGGTGAGGTTCTTTGCGTTCCAGCCAAGATACTCACCCGATATGAATGAATCATATACGGTCACGTTCTCGGTATTCCAGAATGCATCCTTTGAAAGCAGATTGGAATTTCTTACCTCCACATTCTTGCATCCGTCAAATGAATAGTTGCCGTCAAGCTTTAGATCATCTATCTTCATATTATTGCTGTTCATGGCAAAATAGTCGCCCTTTGCTGTCACATGATCTATGGTCACGTCATCGCAGCTCCACAGTGTCTCCTCAGCATGGGTGAATGTCACATCCGTAAGCTCCAGCCCTTTACATCTGCGGAAGTTCTTTGGCGCCTGGATGAGTGCCCGCCTCACCGCGATATTATCAGTGTACCAGACTCCGGCTCTCGCCATCTCAAACCAGTGGCAATCCTCCGCAACAATGTTCTTGCTGTACCACAGCGGATACTTCCATTTGAACATGCTGCCGTACAGATTTATGCCGCGGCTCTCCTTAAGCGGAGACTCGCCGTCGTCAAATATAGTGTCATATATGTCAAGATTCTTTCCCATGAAAAGAGCTCTCTCACCTGTCAGAAACTCCTGTCTTATGATTTTCTTTTCTTCTTTCTTATCCATCTCGTTCATCTTCCTTTTGTATATTCTCTATTATATTATTGGTCTATTATCACCATGTTATCACTTCTGGCAAATGCGAATATGACTGAGCTTATGACCACCATGAGTGGCAGTGCAAACAGTAATATATTTATTACCTGAAATTTGCTATATTAACAGACTTATCCTCTTAAATTAAGGGATTCTCAACCAGTCTTCTTTATATTATAATCTACACATACAAGTCCGGCATGTAAATAGGGATCTCATGTCTGACATTTTGGGGAAACAACAATTTCAGGGGGTACATTATGATTTTAACATCGGGGGATTCTATCAGTATTTTTTTCAGACTATTACCTTATACGACTTACATTATTCCAATAGCATCATTCATCATAGCTGTGGTCATCGGCATTTCCATACGGGGTAAGGCATGCCGTATCGAGCGGGACTATACCAGAACGTCCGCCGATATCACATCTGTCAGAAGAGTCAGTAAAAGAACCCATATCAAATATGAATACCGCGACCAGTCCGGAGTATTGCACAATGGTTTTCTTTCCGTCCGCGGTATAACAAATTACAACTCCATGTCGTCCATCGCAATATATTACAACCCGAATAATCCATCCGTATCTTATACGGAAAGAACTATGAACAGTGACAAAAATGCACCATTCATCTATGGTAGTGCGGTTCTGCTTGGAACTCTGGTATTTTTATGGAGAAGGCGCTGATTTCTCAGCGTCCTTTTTTATTACCTCCTGATGAGATCCTTTGCCACCTCACCGGCTATTATAAGCCCTGCGACTGATGGCACAAATGCCACGCTGCCCGGGATGTCTCTGCGCTCTGTACATTTGTGTTCTGCACCCGGAGGACAAATGCAGTTGTTTCTGCAGCTTATCGCCATATCTTCGATCGGCCTTGTCGGAATCTCTTCCGAGTATACGACCTTGAGTTTCTTGACACCCCTCTTCTTCAGCTCTCTTCTCATGACCTTCGCAAGCGGACACACCTTTGTCTTGTATATATCTGCAACCTTGAACTGGCTTCCGTCAAGTTTGTTTCCCGCACCCATGCTGCTGATGATCGGGATATTCTTCTCCTTGCACTTCATGACAAGAGCGATCTTGGCTGTCACGGTGTCCACCGCGTCGACTACGTAGTCGTAGCTGTCCCAAGGGAAGTCATCCGCATTTTCCGGAAGGAAGAAACATTTGTGTACCTCAACCTCCACATTTGGATTGATGTCAAGCATCCTGTCCCTCATAACATCGGTCTTATACTTTCCAACTGTGCTCCTTGTCGCTATGATCTGTCTGTTGAGATTTGTCAGACACACCTTGTCGTCATCTATCAGGTCAAATGCTCCGACACCGCTTCTGACCAGCGCCTCGCATACATAACCGCCAACTCCGCCTATTCCAAATACCGCTACCTTAGAGCCTGCCAGCTTGTCCATTGCTTCCTTGCCAAATAGCAGCTCTGTTCTCGAAAACTGTGTTAACATTTCTTATTCTCCTACTATGATATATATCCCACTACAACTATATACAAAATAAGTTTTTTTTCAACTGAAATCTTATTGCCTCCGTCCCCGATTTATATTGAGTACATGTATCCGATTCGGTCACTGTACTCCCGGGTAAGATCGGCGATGGTTTTGTTATCAAGCACATTGTTGATGGCAGATTCAAGGTCATCCCACACCTCTCCGATGACATCGTTCATAACCATGTTGGTGTCGCCATCCTCATCAACTCGATTATCGATCGGTGATATCCTGCCCTCAATCGCCCTTAGCACCATCCCAACCGTGATCTCCTCCGCTGGCATGTTCAGACGGTAACCGCCCCTCGGTCCTCTCACGCTCCTTAAATATCCTGCCTTTAGCAGAGAAGATGTAACCTGTTCAAGATATTTGTCAGACAATCCACACCTTCTGGCTACGGCTTTGACAGTAACCGTGCTGCCACTGTTTATCGATATATCTACCATGAGTCTCAAAGCATATTGTCCCTTTGATGATATTAACATTTTTCTGCCTCCTGTTCATTGTTATATTTTACCTATAGAATTACTATGAATTGGTTTTATTTTTTTTGGCAAGGAGAAAAACAGTTATGCATTTACATTCCATGCTTTATCTCCATGCCAATTACTTCCCAATTATTCTATTTATTTTTTTTGAGTATATTTCTATATCGTTAATCATATATGCTGATCAACTGTTTCAGTTATCCTTATTTTTTTAAACCATTCAGATATTCCTCAACATAATGGATAACTGCTGCACCATCTCCAACGGCTGTCGCCACCTGACGAACCGCCTTGGTTCTCACGTCGCCCGCAGCAAATATTCCCGGTGTGCTGGTCCGTCCGGTCTCGCCCGCTGCAACGTAACCAGCGTCGTCAAGTTCCACGACGTCACCGAGAAAATCTGTGATCGGACTTGTGCCTATGGCGATAAATACACCGGCTACCGGAAGTGTGAAATCGTAATCGGCCTGTCCATCCACTGCTGTCGGTGTCTTCACAGCAACCTTGAGCTCCAGCTTGCCCGGCGTTCCGCCTATCTCTGTCACCTGCGCAAATGGGTGAAATTCTATATTCTCAGTCTCAAGCACCTGCGCACCGAGTATCTTCTCGCCTCTAAACTCATCTCTTCTGTGGATCAGATGCACCTTGCTGCACATCTTTGACAGATACAGGGCATCCTCAAGAGCTATATTGCCTCCGCCCACAACTGCAACTTCTTTGTTCTTGAAGAACGCTCCGTCACAGGTGGCACAGTATGAAACTCCCGCACCTGTGAATTCTTCTTCTCCGGGAACGCCAAGTTTTCTGTGCTTTGCGCCTGTGGCTATCAGAATCGCCTTTGTCTCTATGCTGCTGCCATCCTCCAGGCTAACCTTCTTGTGATCGCCGTGATCCTCGATGGCTGTCACCTCTCTGTCATCAAACTCCACGCCCAATGTATCTGCGTGTTCTTTGAACTTCATACCCATGTCAAAGCCGCTTATGCCCGGCAGTCCGAGGTAATTGTCCACCTGCTCTGTATTCACGATCTGTCCGCCGGAGAATGCCTCCTTCTCCAGTACCACCACGTCCATCATCGCCCTCTTGGCGTAGACTGCGGCGGACAGACCCGCAGGGCCGCTGCCCACAATAACCAAATCTCTCATATTTCCTCCTTGTCGAAGAAGGTCGCTGTCATGTTTATGTAATGCTCCAAGGCTACGCACGACTCTGTCACCTTGTCTTAGCTCCTGAATTGAACATCAGCCCATCAAAAGTCGCCTTCGGCGAGGGCTGACGCTACATGTCAAGTTTTCACAGAAAACTTGACACATTATTTGCATTCGCTCCCGCCCCCATATAAGGGCAGGGGGGGCTCCCGCTCAGCAAGGAGCGACAAGCTTCCGTCGTCTATGTGCTACCCGCCTTTGGAGCATCACATAAACATGACAGCTTACTCTTCGATAACCGTTAGTTTTATTATGTTATTTCCAAACCACTCTTTTAATACTTATCTAATTATTTCTACAATATAGGAATATAAATTCCTTTTTAATGAGACATCTTCTGACCTACTAAGTCTCTCTAGTTCTCTTTGTATTTCTTTATCAACTCACAGGTTTTGGATACGTCTTCCTTGCTGTGTGCGTAGGACACGAACATTGCCTCGAACTGTGATGGTGCAAGGTAGATTCCGTTGTCCAGCATGTATGAGAAATACTTTGCATACCTTGCGGTGTCGCTGGATATTGACGTGTCCATATCCACTACTTCCTGATCTGTGAAGAATACGCTCATCAGTGAGCCTATCTGGTTGACATGGACTGTGTCGCCAAATGTGCTTCTGACTGTGTCGGCTATCTGCCTTGTGCTCTTTTCTATCGCCGGATATATTGTATTCTTTTCCTTCTGGAGTATGCGGAGCGTTGTGAGTCCGGCTGTCATGGCTATCGGATTGCCCGACAGAGTTCCCGCCTGGTATACTCCGCCAAGTGGTGCCACCATACTCATGACATCGCGGCGTCCGCCGTATGCTCCCACCGGCATTCCGCCTCCGACTATCTTGCCAAGTGTTGTGAGATCAGGCTTTACCCCGAAGTATTCCTGGGCACCGCCAAGGCTGAGTCTGAAACCTGTGATGACCTCATCAAATATAAGAAGTGCGCCGTACTCATTTGTTATGTCCCTGAGGAACTGAAGGAATCCATCATGCGGTGGAACAACTCCCATATTTGCGGCAACCGGCTCGACCACGATTGCCGCAATGTCTTTGCCCTCCGCCTCAAATAACTTCTTTACGCTGTCCTCGTTGTTATACTCTGCTATGAGTGTATGCTGTGTATACGACTTTGGAACTCCCAGGCTGTCCGGAACTGACTGTGTAAGTGCCGCCGAGCCTGCCTTGACCAGAAGTCCATCACTGTGTCCGTGATAGCAGCCGCGGAACTTTACAATCTTGTCTCTGCCTGTAAATCCTCTCGCCACTCTGAGGGCACTCATCACTGCCTCTGTTCCCGAGTTGACCATCCTGGTCAGCTCCATTGAAGGCATAAGCTCATTTACCAGCTCTGCGATCTCGAGCTCTTTCCTTGTCGGTGCGCCGAATGTAAGTCCGTCATCACAAGCCGCCTTCACCGCATCTATGACTCTGTCATCGGCATGCCCCAGAATTCCCGGACCCCAGGAACAAACATAATCCACGTAGGAATTGCCATCCTCGTCAAATATATGTGAACCTTTTGCTTTCTTCATAAATACAGGTGTCCGTCCCACCGAGCCAAATGCCCTGACCGGTGAATTGACGCCGCCCGGAATTACCTTCTGTGATTTCTCAAATAGATCCTGTGAATTTGTCATTGCCATTCTTCTTTCTATAATTTATCGTCCTGTGTGAATTTTTATGATTCCGACTCTTTGGAAACGCCTCTCTCTCCTCCATCGAGTGGGGCAGATCGTCGGAATCATTCCGAAATATGACTCCGTCATATTGATTCCGACTCAAGCCAGTGTGCCACGTCTATAGCATGATAAGTTATGATGATCCCTGCGCCGGCTCTCTTCATGGCTGTCATGTTTTCCATGACGATCCTCTTCTCGTCTATCCAGCCATTTGCCGCAGCTGCCTTGACCATGGAGTACTCGCCGCTAACATTGTACACCGCTATCGGATAGTCCGTGTGGTTTCTCACATCCTTGACTACATCCAGATAAGCAAGTGCCGGCTTGACCATGATTATGTCTGCTCCCTCGGCGATATCCGCCTCGCACTCTCTCAGAGCCTCCCTGCCATTTGCGGGATCCATCTGGTATGTCCTTCTGTCTCCAAACTGTGGTGCAGAATGTGCCGCATCGCGAAATGGTGCATAGTAACCAGATGCAAATTTCGCACTATAACCCATGATCAGTACATCCGTCAGCCCGTTGTCGTCAAGTGCCTTTCTGATGTATGCGGTGTGTCCATCCATCATATCCGACGGAGCCACCATGTCTGCGCCAGCCTTTGCAAGTGATACAGCCATCTTGCCCAGATATGGAAGAGTCTCATCGTTGAGTATCTTGCCGTCATGGATAATTCCGCAGTGACCGTGTGATGTGTACTCGCACAGACAAATGTCCGCTATGACTATCATATCCGGATACAGCTCTTTTATCCTTCTGACCGCCTTCTGCATGATTCCCTGATCATCATATGCACTGCTTCCAACCTCATCTTTGTGAGCCGGTATTCCGAACAGGAGAACCGCGCTGATTCCGGCGTCCGCCACTCTGCGAAGCTCCTCCTCAAATGTGTCGAGTGAATACTGATATATGCCTGGCATGGAATCAACAGGATTCTTGATCCCTGTGCCCTCCGCCACAAACATCGGGTATACAAGATCCTCCTTGTTAACCCTGTTCTCTCTAACCATATTTCTGATGGCTTCGCTTCCGCGAAGTCTTCTGAGTCTTATCATGTTACTGCCTCTTTTCTCTAAAATAATAATCACCGATGGCTGATATAAGGTGCTCGATATCACCAACCTCCGGAACTATATCCGCATGATAACCAGCCTTCTCCAAGGCCTTCTCGGTCACATTTCCAAGTGCCGCTATGCGGATATTCTTCATTATATCATGTATTTTAAAACTGCCGTCTGTATTGTCCGTATGATCCCCACATGAATCTATATCATTCAACATATGGGCCACACCGCAGTTTTTTTTCTCTGCATCAAGAACATCTAGAAATCCTCTGACTCCTGACGCGCTGACAAATGTGATCACATCCAGATCATTCAGATACTGTATGCTCTCCATCCTGCGTCCAACCACATCATAAACCGGAATCTCCTCATATGCCACACCGCCCTGATCAAGTATATCAAGCATCGTCTCACTGCCCTGAACGGCTCTCGGAAGGAGAAGTTTCTCTCCGTCATTCATCACATTTGCAAGTTCCCTGGCAAGGGCGCTTGTAGTGTACTCGTCCGGCACGTAATCCGCTATATATCCCTCAGCCTTAAGTGCGTCCCTTGTTCCGGCACCGACCACTGCAAGTTTCAGATGAGCCAGTTTTCTGACATCTATATTCCATTCTCTGAGCCATTTGAAAAACAGGATTATGGTGTTCTGACTGGTAAATGCCAGCCAGCTGTAATCTTCTATATGTTCCAGAGCCACTCGCAGCCTGTTCTTCTCCTCTGTCTGCTCCACGCTCATATCCACTATGCTGTAGGATTGGCCGCCAAGTGCATCTATTGCAACTCTCATCTTCTCGCGAAGCTTTGGCGTTCCAACAAGTCCAACGTGGACATTCTGAAGCGGTCCTCTGTTTGGTGCTGTAAAATCCAACGCTGCATTTTCACCCACAACTATGATCGCAGGAGATTCAAGCTTTGCCTCGTTCACCTTGTCCGCAATTGTCTGTATATCGCCGCGGACTATCCTCTGTCCTGGCATGGTTCCTTTGGAAATGACCGCGACCGGAGTATGTTCCTCCGCCCCAGTCTGAACAAGTCTCTCCATGATCTGTGGCAGTTTGTGCAGCCCCATCAGGAACACGCTTGTCCCTTCCTGATTTCTGATGTAGTCGTAGTCATCTAAACCACCTTCATCAGATCTGTGTATGTCCGCCCGCTTGTGTCCTGTTATCACGTGAAAGCTTCTGCTCGTTCCGCGGTGGGTCACCGGTATGCCGCACACCTCCGGAACCGCCACGGCGGACGTTATTCCCGGTATCACCTGAAATGGGATCCCCGCTTCTAGAAGTGCTGTCACTTCCTCGCCGCCTCTTCCAAATACAAATGGATCGCCACCTTTGAGGCGCACCACCATGTTGCCTTTGCGGCCTTCCTCAACAAGTATCTCGTTTATCTCAGGCTGCTTCTTGTAATGGCTGCCCGCCTGCTTGCCAACGTATATCCTGCGGCAGTCCGGCTTCACCATCTCCAGAAGCTGGTAAGTTCCGAGTCTGTCATATATGATTGTATCGCATTGTTTTATGAATTCCAGGCCCTTCACCGTGATTAGTCCCGGGTCGCCGGGGCCTGCGCCTATCAAATATACCATTTTTTGCTCTCCATTCGCCGTGTGAGTTGGATGGGTGTCTCTCGGCTACGCACAGCTCAGTCACCTTGTCTTGCTCCTATTTGCACTCACTCCCGCCTCCAATAAGGGCGTTGGAGGCTCCCGTTTGGCAAGGAGCGACAAGCTTCCATCGCTTATGTGCTACCCGCCGTAGAGACACCCATCCAACTCACACGGCTTACGCATCGAAAAAATTTACTTCTTTACTTTTCTTTTATCTTCAATACATACTACTTCAAAACAATCTACATTTTATGTTTTTATTTATCTTTTAAATATACTGTTGCAAAACAACTTACTCTACTTTATTAAATTCTCTACAAGCTGTTCCCATTCTGCGGTGTTTCCTTCTACCGTCTTTCTGTGTATCTGGATTTCTTCATCTTTCTCTTTGTCCGATGAAGCCGCATCTGCTTTCATCAGGCTTAGCTTCATGTGGTCGCCATGAAGTTCTGAGTACACGCCTATCGGTTCGTGACAACCGGCGTTCAGGCGATTCAGAACTGCGCGCTCGCATGTGAGCTGTGCGTATGCCTCTGTGTCATTTATCGCTCTGACCATATCGTATACCTCGCCAGAGGTTCGTGTCTCTATGGCTATGATTCCCTGACATGCTGCCGGAAGCATGGACTCTGTGCTGATGTATCTGAATGTAAGTTCGTCCTTGTGCACTTCAAAGCATTCTGTGCTGTCATTGCTTTTGTCTTTAATAACTCCCAGGCGCTCAAGCCCTGCCGCTGCAAGAATGATGGCATCGTATTCGCCATCTTCCAGCTTCTGTATGCGGGTACCGACATTTCCTCTCAAATTCTTGCACACAGCATATGGATACATGTCTCTTATCTGGTATTGCCTTCTCAGGCTGCTGGTTCCCACCACGAAACTGTCATTTCTGTCAAATGACCTGCCACTCTTATATATAAAAACGTCCTGCGGACATGCCCTCGGAAGTGTACCCGATATAGTAAGACCTTCCATGATCTCCATCGGCATATCCTTGGCACTGTGTACCGCTATGTCTATGTCACCTTTAAGTATAGCTTCCTCGAACTCCTCGACAAATACCGCTTTGCCTCCGAATTCCAGAAGCGCTCTGCTGGTGTCCCGATCCCCCCGGGTACTCATTGTAATCATCTGAAAATCAATCTGGGGAAATCTCTCCTTGAGTGCCTTTATCACCAGTTCAGTCTGAGCAAGAGCAAGCTTGCTACCACGGGTTCCAACTTTTACTGTTTTTTTCTGTCCTCCGCTTTCGCAATCCAAACCGTCACTATTGAATCCATCTGCCATGTCATTCTCCGCAAATTTACGAATATTCGGTTTATTTTTACCATGTCCATTCTCAACTCTCATCTAACAGACTCCTAACCATTTGCTGAAATGCTTTCTTTCGCTCTTCCTCGCCGTCTATCTGTGCTTTGATCTGCTCCCGGAGCTCACCCATCCGCTCCGCTATGTCGCCATAACTCCTGCCTAAATGGCTCTCTATATTTCTCTTGATTGTTCCCGCAAGCACCGGACTCTGTCCTCCGGTGGAAACGCTTATCACGACCTCTTTATCCTTTATGATCGCCGGAAAGTAGAATCCACAATCCGATTTCACATCCACCACATTTACCAGTATGCGCTGCTGCCTGCAGAGCTCAGCCATGTCGTGGTTGACCTTCTCATCGTCCGTCGCCATTATGACGACAAATGCACCGTCAATATCCTGCGGCTGCACACGTCTTTTTACAAGTGTTAGGCATCCAGAATAATCTGCAAAATTCTCTACAGAACCACGATCATCGCTTGTCGCTGCACAGTATTTGTCTGGCGTATTCACCTGCTCCACCAGTTCTAAAAGCTCCGGGCAGAACTCCGGTGACACCACCGTGACCACCGCGCCAAATTCCAGCATGCTGCACACCTTTCTGTATGCAACAGTTCCGCCTCCTGCGATCAGGCATCTCTCATTATTCAATTCTATCATAAATGGGAAATACGACATCACTACCTCTAATTTCTATTATTGAGTATCTATTAAAAAGCACCAAAAGTTGTTCCAATTATCTGACATAACCATCATCAGCCGATGATACTGCATAACCTCAGGCAAACAAGCAGTATTCAGTTCTCACATCCGGCAGTCACAATACTGTCCAGCATTTTCTCAAATGCCTCATACTCAAGCTGTCCTTTGAGTTTATATACCATCTTTGCACCATCTATAGTCTTAAGCTTCGCCATCACGTCCCTGTGCTCCCTGTTGAACCTCGAAAATGCTATGTTCTTCATAATCTCGTCAACCTGTGATATGAGCCACGGCTCCATCTCTGTGATTGTTTTTGCCCTGCTTTCATTGTTCTCTCTGGAGAGTGTTCTGATATAGTCTATGTCACGCAGCACACATCCGTCCACATCTGAGACCGCAGGATCAATGTCCTTTGGCATTGCCAGATCAAGGAGCAATCTCCGCTTCGGCTGCATTTTCACAGCCTCCGCCAGCTCATCCCTGACAAATGTATAATGAGGGCTTGCTGTCGCACTGATGATGACATCCGCCCAGGCTGCCAGCTCATATCTTCTGCTGTAGTCCTCTATCCTGATCTGCTGATGTCTGTCAAATATGCTATCTGCACTGTGGTGACTTCTGCTTGTGCCTGTTATCTCTATATCTGGCGCAAGATCTGCAATATCCTTGACAACTATGCTGCCTATCTTGCCTGTGGCTCCTACGACTAGGATATGCCCGGTATTTGCCTTTTCAGCATCCACACTCTCAACTTGACTGCTGCTTACCACATCACTTCGAACATCTCTGCACGTGTTTTCAATGCCGCCATTTCTTGTAAAATTCACTGCCTCCCGTGCTGACAAGGTTCCGACGGATACCGGAAGTCTCGTAGTGTCACTCTCCGTCGCCACCGCCTTTGCCGCCGCAAGTGCTCCCTGAAATGCTATATTCAGCTCGCCGTCACAGGCTCCAAGCTTCTTTGCCACAAGATATGCGCTCTTCACCTGATGTATGATCTCCACCTCGCCGAGCACCATGGAATCCATACCACACGCCACTCTGCACAGATGTAACATACACTGGAATCCCTCATAATTCATGCTATATCTTCTTATTAGGCTGACAGGGACATCCCTATCATTAGCCAGAAGCATTTCTACCTGTTCAAGCAGGCCACCTCGCCCACCGGAAGCTTCACTGCTGCTCATTTTCCCTGTTATAGCAGACCCACATGGCTCACATTTATCCGTAAAGTATATTTCCATCCTGTTGCAGGTCGACAACACGACACATCCACCCACCGCAGCCTTTAGCCGCTCGGTGAACTGTCTCTGTCCTTTTGTCGAAAATGCAAAGCTCTCCCTGACATCGGCCGGTGTATTCTTATGATTTATACTTATGCAAAACATATCTTCAGTAACTCCAAATGAAAATTTATGACAAGCCCACGTAAAGAACAAGGGCGGGTATCAAAGCCCGCCCTGTTCTTTCAAATGCCTGCTATCTATCATGATTCTATAACAAGCTCCTCTATCGTCACATTCTTTTCCTCATCTATGTTGAAGGCCTTGAGTACCGGATTGTCTATCTCCATGAGGGAGAGAATCAGATAATTCACCTTGGAATCATATGCAAGTCTCTTATCCTCCTCCGAAGGTCTGGATGGAGACTCTGGATGGGAATGAAAGTTGCCAAGAAGCTCGTATCCATTTGCACGCATATCCTTAACTGCCGCAAGCTGCTCTCTCGGGTCCATGGAAAAATGCTCGTTGCTGGCGTCAATATTTGTCAGGAGATACACCTTCCTGATGTACTTCTTGTCTCCCTCTCTGACACCGCCGATCAGACCACAGGACTCATTTGGAAGGCCTTCCTTGCAGTGTGCAAGTATCTTCTCGTAATCAGACTTTGTCATGTACAACATCTTACTTCATATCCTCCTTATTATCAAGCATTGAGCAGACGCATGAAAAGGCGCTTCGCGCGGCGTCTGCGTGCTTCATAAGGAATCTCCCGCAAGCGGGTCCTCCTTATGAAAATTACTTTCCGTCGCACTCCACCTGCTCGTAGTCGATGAGCTTGGTGATGGTTGGATTTGGTCCACATACAGCACATCCACAGCCCTTCTTGTGAGGAAGCTTTACTGTGTGGAATTCCATCTTAAGTGCGTCAAATGTAAGGAGTCTTCCTGTCAGAAGATCGCCAACTCCAATGAGATATTTGATCGCCTCCATAGCCTGAAGACTTCCGATAACACCGCCCATTGCTCCGATGACTCCGGCCTGCTTACATGTAGGAACCGCATCCTTTGGAGGTGGATCCTTAAATACACATCTGTAACATGGTCCCTCATCTGGAACATATGTCATAAGCTGACCCTTGAATCTGATGATTCCTGCATGTGAAAATGGCTTCTTAGCCATAACACAGGCATCGTTGATAAGGAATTTTGCAGGGAAGTTGTCTGTTCCATCGATGATGAAATCATAGTCCTTGATGAGATCCATGATGTTCTCTGATGTCACGAACTCTCTGTATGTGATCACATTTACATCAGGGTTCATGGCGTTTATGGTCTCCTTTGCGGATTTGACCTTTGCCTTGCCCACATCTGCTGTTCCGTGAATAATCTGCCTCTGAAGATTTGACAGATCTACCTCATCGGCATCAACGATACCGATAGTTCCTACTCCGGCTGCTGCCAGGTACATAGCGGCTGGCGCTCCAAGTCCGCCTGCGCCTATGATCAGCACCTTGCCATTTAACAATTTCTTCTGTCCCTTCACGCCAACTTCCTGAAGGATAATGTGACGTGAGTAACGTTCCATCTGTTCATTTGTGAATGCCATTAGAAGCTGCCACCTCCCATGAAGTAGAGGAACTCTACTGTATCGCCGTCCTTGAGCTCTGTTGTTGCAAATGCATCTGAGTCAACAAACTCATCATTGACTGTTACTGTGACATAGTCCGGATTCTCAACGTTCTCTGACACGATGATCTGAGCTATTGTTGTCTTCTCAGCTATCTCTTTCTTCTTTCCTGCTATTGTGACTGTCATTTTTCTTTCCTCCTGACGATTCATTTGCCTGTCCGGCGTTGCCAGACTGACATAAAATGTGATTATATACTTTATAATTTTAATTATATAGTTTCATTCTTCTGTACACCGGAAGTAATTGACTACAGTCAAATACTCCATTGTGTCACTTTACCAACGAATTTCTACAATAATTTGCCAACTTCCTCCTCCAGCGCATTTCTCTTCACAAGACCGCGGATGCGGGAAACCTCCTCGCCTCCCTTGAAGAAGAGTATGGTTGGTGACGCCATGACTGCGTACTTCTCAGCAAGCTCTGCGTCGAAGTTTACATTTACCTTGTATACATTTACCTTGTCCTCGTAGTCATCTTCGATGCCGCCAAGGATAGGTGAGAGCTGCTTGCATGGTATGCAGCTGTCCGAATAGAATTCCACGATGACCGGGAGCTCCGACTGAAGAACCTTCGCATCGAAATCCTCTGCACTGACTCTTACTGCCATTCATTTTCTCCTTTTCTGATCAATCCTCCAGTTTTTTAACTATAAGATCATAAGTGCCATTCTCGTTGTCGATGAGCTTCAGGATCTGCTGTCCTTCCTCCTTGAAGCTTCTTGGTACGTTCTGTACAGGCTCGCCGTCGTTCATGGTAACCGCAAGCACCTGTCCTATCTCAAGCTCCTCCATGGCTACCTTCGCCTTGACAAATGTCATCGGGCACACCACATCAGTTATATCTACTCTGTCATCGATTTCGTAATCAGCCATTGTAAGCCTCCTTTAATATTTCTTTGAATTTGTCTAAGCCCACGCGCTCCAGTGTAAACTGGAAACGCTCGCTTGGCTTTGCATTGTCTGCAAAGAACTGTATTGCCGCATCTGTGATACGGAAAAGCTGTTCCTCAGATTTAACAACCGGAAGTAACTCCTCGCCGCGGTGGATCGTATTTCCAAATAATCCTCCGAATGAGACAAGGTATCCTGTCTCGCCCTTCCATGCATCTGTAGGACATGCCTTTGCGCATCGACCGCAGTAGTTACATTTGTCTGTGTCGAGGATGATCTTGCCGTCCGCCATGGTGATCGCACCCTCACGACACGCCTTGACGCACACGCCACACATGATACATGATGGCTCATCCCACTCTACTACCATTGCGCCCTTGATTCCCACGTCGTTCTCCTCTGCCTTCAGACAGTTGTTCTGGCATCCTGTGACACCGAACTTGAACTTGTGAGGAAGCTCCCTTGCGTAATATCTCGCATCAAGCTTCTTTGCTATATCATAAGTGTCTATATTGCCGCTCGGACAGATCTGATTTCCCTGGCACGCTGTGACTGTTCTTACTCTTGGGCCACACACACCCGGCTTACAGCCTCCCTTTGCCAGTTCTTCCTTTACCTCTTCCACATCGTCAAGCTTAACAAATGGGATCTCAACACTCTGTCTCGATGTGAGATGTACATGTCCATCTCCGTATTTCTCGGCAACCTCTGCTATCTTCTTGAGATTCTCTGCGGTAAGATTTCCTCCCACCACCTGAAGTCTCAGAGAAAAGTTATTCTTCTGTTTCTGTCTCATGAATCCGCCCTTTTTCAGAGCTGCGTAATCTACTGCCATATGTAGTTCCTCCAAATCATATTTACGTGTTCAATCAATTGCGAAACCTGAATGTTGTTTAACGCATGAGGTGATTTAGTGTACCGATTAGGGGTCGCTTTCGCTTAACTCGGTCTTCGCAATTGCTTAACTTTCCAAGGCCTTCCGGAAGTCCTCTATGAGATCCTCCACATCCTCGATTCCGACACTAATACGAATCATATCATCATATACGTTGGCGTCAAGCTTCTCCTGCTCTGTGCTGTGCGCATTCAGTGTTGATTCAGGATGCACGATGAGCGTCTTTGTGTCTCCTATGTTCGACACTATCTGCGGTATTGTGAGCTTGTTCATCACCGCAAATGCCTTCTCCTTGCTGCCGACTCTGATGGTGATTATGGCACCATAACCACCGTGGAGCTGTTCATTTGCGATATCATACCAAGGACTGGATTCAAGTCCCGGATAGTTGACCTTTACACCCTCCTGACTTTCCAGAAACTGAGCAAGGGCAAGTGCATTGTGTGAGCATCGCTCCATTCGAAGCCCCAATGTCTCCATGCCCAGCATATTGTAAAATGCCGTCTGCGGAGCTATGCAGGCTCCTGTATTTCTAAAAAGTCCGTTTCTGAGCTTTGCTATGTAGGCGAACTTTCCGAACATCTTGTACTGCTGCAGAAGCGGATAACGCTCTGCGTCCCATTTGAAATTGCCGCTGTCAGTGATAACTCCGCTTATGGCATCGCTGTTGCCATTGATGTACTTGGATGTGGAATTGATGACTATGTCCGCTCCAAGTGTAAGCGGTGTGACCAGATATGCAGTTGCCACTGTATTGTCTATTAGGAGCGGAAGCCTGTGTGAATGTGCCAGCTCCGAAAGCGCCTTTATATCCACCACATCAAGCTTCGGATTGCCGATCGTCTCAGCAAATATCACTCTGGTATTCTCATTTATCGCTGCCTCGACCGCATCCTTATCCGATATCTCCACAAATGTCGTCTTGATCCCAAATGCCTCCAGATCGTGGAACAGATCTATCGTTCCACCGTAGAGTCCTGTGCTGGAGACTATCTCTCCGCCAGTTCCTACTATATTTAAGAGTGCATTTGTGAGTGCCGCCATTCCAGAAGAACACGCTACCGAACCCACTCCCTTTTCAAGATTCGTCATCCGCTCCTCAAATGCAACTATAGTCGGGTTATTGATCCTCGTGTAAGAATATCCCGTCGCCTTGTTGTGGAAGAGCTTCTCATGCTGCTCCGCTGAAGGCTGATAGAATGCACTGGATTGATAGATCGGTGTAAGTGTGGCGCCTGTATTCTCATCACCAAGCTTTGCGCTGTGTAATAATGCTGTGTTAAATCTCATGATCTTCTATGCCTCACTAAATAATAAATCCTATAATTCCTACGAACATGATAGGATTATAGCTCTTATATCCTACTATGTCAATAGGAATTGTAAAATAAGCAATGCACATAATCGAAAAAAATGATCTGATGGGAGTTTACTCACATTCAGATCATCTTTTGAGGTTATGTATATGGCGTATGCCATTCCACGAGCTGCGTTAGCAGCGAGGGGAGGGCATGGCTTATTTTATAATTCCGTCCGTCTTCCACGACGCATGCCATTCTCTGGTAATGCCCCCTCGCCTTCGCTCGGCGGCAGGTCGTCGGGGCTGATTAAATATGAACTTCGTTCATGCAGCCCCTCCTCACGAGCTGCGTTAGCAGCGAGGGGAGCATTGCTTATTTTATAATTCCGTCCGTCTTCCACGGCGCATGCCATCCTCAGGGCCGCGTTAGCGGCGAGGGGGGCATGGCTTATTTTATAATTCCGTACGGTATACACGGCACATGCCATTTCTCTGGCAGCTTCCCCATACGTTTTCACTCATTTCTTATTTGCAATTTTCTTATACAGCATCTTCCTCACATAGAAATAACATACTATCTGCATAGCAAGGGTTATGATCCAGGACGCCGGATATGAGATGAACAGAACCGCCAGGGATCTGTGTCTCGGGAAAATCCAGTATATCCACACGATTCGGGTTCCCACCGTTCCTATGATCGAGAGGAGCATCGGAACTCCGGAATGTCCCATCCCACGAAGCGCCCCCGGGAACAAGTCCATAAATCCGCACAGGAAATATGTGACTGTCGTATACAGCAGAATCTCCATTCCGCACTTTATAACCGCGTCGCTGCTCGTATATATATGCAGCAGCTGCGGTCCAAAGAAATACGCTCCATTGCCCAGAACCATCATTGCCGCAAATGACAATATCAGACAGTCGATCAGAACTCTCTCCATACGTTTCCATTTGCCGACACCGTAGTTCTGGCTCGTAAAACTCATGCACGCCTGCGTTACAGCATTCACCGTCACATACAGAAATCCAAATATATTATTTGCCGCCGTGTAGCCCGCCATGGCAACCGAGCCAAATGAGTTGACTGACGACTGAAGCAGCACATTCGAAAAGTTGATGACTGTGCTCTGAATTCCCGCCGGAACTCCGACCGAAAAGATCTGCTTTACATATACCCCCTTGATGGTAAGCTTTGAAAATCTCAGCTGATAGCTCGTTTCTGACCTGCACAGGCAGCGGAGGACGAGCACGCAGGATATCAGCTGTGAGATGACTGTTCCGATTGCGACCCCCGCAACTCCAAGCTTGAAAATGATCACAAAACACAGGTTAAGGCCTGTATTTGCAATTCCGGATATAACAAGAAAAAGGAGTGGTCTTTTGGTATCTCCCACCGCCCTGAGTATGGCAGCGCCGTAATTGTACAGCATGAAAAATGGCATTCCCAGGAAATATATCCTCATATATAAAGAAGAAAGTCCGATGACATCCCCCGGAGTATCCATAAGCTCAAGCGCCGGTTTTGCGCAAATCCACCCGACAAAGGCCATAATAATACCGCTGACCAGCGCCAGCGCGATCGCGGTATGTACTGTCTCTGACATTTCTTTATCTTTTCCAGCGGCATAAAGCCTTGCCGCAAGCACATTTGCCCCAAGGGATATCCCTATGAACAAATTGGTGAATACATTGATAAGTGCTGTGGTTGAACCGACCGCCGCCAGCGACTCGTTACCACTGAACTTCCCTACAACAATGATATCCACCGCATTGAACATCAGCTGCAGAATACCCGAGAGCATAAGCGGGAGCGAAAATGAGATCAGCTTATCCATGATCGTCCCGTTGCACATATCAATTTCATATTTATTTTGTTTTAATGTAGAACTCATTTCTTTCCTCACCAACTAGTAGCATATATGTTCTGATAAATCACACACAGCAATGCTTATGTTCGCTCTTCTGCCTGTACATATATTCATCAGCCCGCTTCATGGCGGTCTCCCAGTCGCAGCACCTCGTACCATTGGTGCCTAGTCCTATGAACAATTTTAACACAGAGTATGTTGGGGCACAATGGAGGATGTGAAGCAAACAAAACAAGAGCAAAACATATTCCCTCGTCTACTATACAAATAGTAAAATCACCTCCCATTTCCCCCTTATTTTTCCACTCACAGCGTCACTCTGCGCTTTATAAACGCATTTGCCAAAACCTATTGACACAGCGATTTGAATGGTCTAAAGTGTGCCTACCGGCCGGATAAAATACTAAGGAGGAACACTCTTGCCAACAACAAGAAAACTTTATGACAGCATCTTCAAGAAGATTCTCACGCTGTCCTCGAAAGCTGTGATCAACATGATTAACGGCCTGTTCAACATGTTTTACGATCCGGAAAACTCAACAGTATCTTATCACTGGACTGAAAATGTTCACGATAATCAGAATTCTATGACCACAACTCTGGCCGACACCATACTCGTAATCAACAATTCCGATGCATATCATATGGAAGCGCAGATGAAAAAGGATGAATCTATTGTATTCCGTGTATTTTCATATGGAGCGGGATATGCAGATCAGACTAAGGAGATACTGCAGGACGAAGAGGGCTGTCAGGTATATCGAATTCATTTTCCTGAACCCTGTGTGATATATCTGAGCAATGTACCAAAATCAGTACCTGATACATATTCGTTGCAGGTGGGATTCGGGCATACCCAGAACATAACCTATAACGTCCCTGTTACAAAACTCACGTCCTGCTCCGTAAAGGAAATAAACGACAGGAAAATGATCATCCTGATTCCATTCTACATTCTGAAACTCCGCGAAAAGCTGAGGAATAAGAAAGCACGTACACCAGAGAATATAGCCTCATTGAAAAGCCTCATCAAAACAGATATAATGGGTAGCATAGACAAGAATGTGGAACTTGGGAATATAACAGCTGAGGATGGAGCACAACTATACAGATTTACTCAGATGCTTTATACTCGCCTATATTCCCAGTTTGAAGAGACCGAGGAGGTTACGGATATGGTGGAACAGTCGATTATTACATTTGTGGATGTTTTTCAGGAAGAGAAAGCCAGGATGGAAAAACGTATGGCTGAGATGGATAAGGAGATTGCCGACAAAGACAAGAAGCTCGCCGACAAGGACAACGAGCTTGCCGAATTAAGGGCAGAAATAGCCAGACTTAAAGGTTCTGACAAATAAATATTTCATATTACTACTTTCTATACAAAAGCGAAGGACGAAGGCATAAAACACCTCCGTCCTTCGCTTTATTATTATATTACTACGTGATCTTTTTTAGATGTAGTTTCCATCGTGAACCTGAGCCGCGTCGTATACAGACTCCTTGCGGATCTCGTCTGCTATCTCGTCTGCGTCAAGCTCGCCGTCAGCATTCCAGTCGCCGCTGTAGACCTCGGCGCCTTCTACCTTTATTCCTGCGATCTGCTGCTCGCTTGCGAAGAGAAGCACGATGATTCCGGCATGATGAAGATGCTTTAATACAGCATTTACATCCTCGCGGATATCTGGAGCGTACAGATATGTATGACGTCCATCGATGCTGAGCTTCTTCTCTACAGACTCAACGAAATCTCTTGTGACATTGCCTGCTGCAAATGGAACTATGACAGCCTTCTGTCCCTTGATCGCTGCACGCACATTTCTGTCCACGCGTCCCTCGTAAATTCCGGTCTCCTCAGTGTGAACCTCCTCGACAACACCGCAGGCACTTGTCATGTCTGTGACACGGTCGATGAGTATGAGTTCTCCGAGAGTCTTGTGTTTCTTGAACTCGTCTACCACGATCCTGTCGGCAAATGCGATCCTGCAGACTGCGATACCATTCTTGGAAAGGGTGTCCGCTGATTTCTGCTCACCTGTATTTACATCTATGGTGTAATCGATATGTGTAACTGTACCAGGGATCATTTTTGTTCCGAGCTTCACGAAGAAGTTCTTGCCATTGTACAGCTCATCGTCATCCATCCAGAGAAGTGTTGCAGTAATTGAAGATGCAACCTTTGCACCTGAATCAACTGTGAGCACACATCCTCTTGACACATCAACCTCACGGTCAAGCTGAATCGTTACAGGCTGTCCCTTCTGTGCTGAGTCAACTGTGTCAAATCCCACATGGATGCTCTTGACCTTTGCAGTCTCGTTGCTTGGGAGTGTGTTGATCTCGTCTCCAACGTGGATCTCACCGTCCTCGATCTGCCCCTGGAAACCTCTGAAGGTGTGGTCAGGACGGCACACTCTCTGAACAGGCATATAGAATCCTGCCTCTGTGTTGTCCTCTGCAATATCTATATCCTCAAGGTATGTAAGGAGTGCGGGACCCTCATACCAAGGAATGTTCTCTGACTTCTTTGTCACGTTGTCACCCTCTGTAGCTGACACAGGGATGATAGTGATATTTGGCAGGCTGAGCTCTGATGACAGCTCATTTATCTGCTCAACTATCTCGTTAAAACGCTTCTCATCGTATCCGACAAGATCCATCTTATTTACTGCAAATACAAAGTATCTGATTCCCATCAGTGCGCAGATCCTTGCATGTCTTCTGGTCTGCACGAGCACGCCCTGCTTTGCATCGATGAGGATAACTGCCAGATCGGCAAATGATGCGCCAACCGCCATGTTCCTTGTGTACTCCTCATGGCCCGGTGTATCTGCCACGATGAAGCTTCTCTTGTCTGTTGTAAAATATCTGTATGCAACGTCGATGGTGATACCCTGCTCGCGTTCTGCCATCAGTCCGTCCAGAAGAAGTGAATAGTCGATGGCACCGCCACGGCTTCCTACCTTGGAATCAAGCTCCAGAGCCTTCTCCTGATCTGCATATAAAAGCTTTGAATCGTATAATATATGTCCTATAAGTGTTGACTTTCCGTCATCTACACTTCCGCATGTTATAAATTTAAGTAATCCGCTCATCTTAGAAGTATCCCTCCCTCTTTCTACGCTCCATGCTGCCTGCTGCCTCGTTGTCAATAACTCTGGTGGTTCTCTCTGAGGATACCGCACTGAGCGTCTCCTCGATAATCTCAGGGAGTGTGTCCGCTGTGGACTCCACGCCGCCTGTCAGTGGATAGCATCCGAGAGTTCTGAAACGAACACTCTTCATCTCTATCTTCTCACCAGGTCTGAGTTTCATTCTGTCATCATCGACCATGATGATATTGCCGTCACGGTATACAACAGGTCTCTCCTTTGCAAAGTACAGTGATGGGATCTCTATGTTCTCACGCTCTATGTACTCCCATATATCAGCCTCTGTCCAGTTGGAAAGTGGGAACACTCTGACCTCCTCGCCCTTCTGGATCTTGGTGTTGAACAACTTCCACATCTCCGGTCTCTGGTTCTTTGGATCCCAGGCATGCTGTGCATTTCTGAATGAGAGTATCCTCTCCTTCGCACGGGACTTCTCCTCGTCTCTGCGTCCGCCGCCAAATGCTGCTGTGAAACCGTATTTGTCAAGAGCCTGCTTGAGCGCCTGTGTCTTCATGATATCTGTGTATGCTGAGCCGTGGTCAAATGGATTGATGCCCTTCTTGACACCCTCCTCGTTGATGTACTCGATCATGTCAAGTCCGTATTTCTTCGCTGTCTTGTCTCTGAACTCGATCATTTCCTTGAACTTCCATGTTGTATTTACATGTAAAAATGGAAATGGCGGCTTCTCAGGATAGAATGCCTTGAGTGCCAGATGAAGCATTACCGAGCTGTCCTTTCCTATGGAGTAAAGCATAACAGGCTTCTCACACTCCGCAGCAACTTCGCGGATGATGTATATCGCCTCTGCCTCCAGTTCGTCAAGATGTGATAATGTACCCATATCTATACCAACCTTTCTTCTTTTATATTTTAATATTTATTTGCTTCCTTCTTGTCTATCACGATCTGGTCTGTGGTGCCATCCATCTTGCGGATATTCCACAGAAGCAGATCTCCCTTGTTCTCCACCGACATCTGGCTTCCCATTCCGCCGATGTCAGCTCCGAGATATAATGAGATGGCGTCAAATGCACACTCCTTGATACAGGATGAGCATCCCCAGCAATCCTTTGGGTATTTCATGAATATCTGTCCATCCTCATCTCTCTTTATGAGGGAACCCGGGCAGACATTTGCACATTTGCCGCAGTTTTTGCAAAGCTCTTTATTTATCACTATGCTCATATACATCCCCCTTTCCTTGGAACATCAGCCCATTTGAAGTCGCCTCCGGCGAGGGGCTGACGCTGCATGCCATATTCCCTGCGGGAACCTGGCACAAATTAACTAGCTCTCTGTGTATCATCTTAAGCTCGCCGTCCACCATCTTTGAATTGACAAATATCTCCCAGTCTTTGCTCTTCTCCGGGTAGTCCAGATTCTCAGCAAAGCTGTGCCATCTTGTCTCCTTCCTGTCCTTCAGGTGTGCGATTACGGAAAGTGCAACTGTGAGTCTCTCCTTCACCTCATACACAAACATGAGCTCGTGCATGTCGTGGGCACTTATGTGCCATACAAGTTTCTGGAGCTGCTCTATCTTCTCCTTTGCCAGCTCAAGCTGTTTCTCGTTGAACTGGTAATGGGTAGATATTCCTCCGGCGTAGTTGTCCATGACCTTCTGCATGGCCTCCTCTATCGCCTCGTATGTGAACATCTTCTCGTCTGTGTCAAGGAAATGGTCATACTCTTCTATCTTTCTGTCAAATGCTGTCTCCTCGTCAAGCTCCGGTTCTGTATATCCCTCATCGAGCTGCTTTACCATGGCTATGGCTGCTATCTCTCCCTCAACCATCGCTCCGGTCACATACTTCTGTGGACATCCGCCCGCCACATCTCCGGCCGCAAACAGTCCGTGTATTGTAGACTCTCTGTCGTTGTCCACCCAGTAACCGCTTGCGGTGTGGCCGCCGACTATATAAGGCTCTGTGCCCTCTATCTCCACATTCTGCTCACTCGGATTCTTACCGGACTCAAGCCATTTGAGAGTCTGGCTCGGAGCCATGTTGAGGTATGCCCTCTTCAATGAGTCATCCTGCTCAGGGGTGATGCCCTCTGTTCTCAGGTAACATGGACCTCTTCCTTCTATATTCTCCCTCACCGTTCCATACACTCTCTGGGATGTGGTGAGTCCGTATTTGTTCTCGTATATCTCGCCGAGTGAATTGACCTGCTTGGCACCGACACCCTGGGCTATAGTTCCAGTTGGGGCTATGGTGTCCTTACATCTGAGTGCTATAAATCTCATCTCAAATGTGGTCATCTCCGCTCCGGCATTTATTCCCATTGCGTATCCCGCTCCGGTGTTGAACGGCGGGTACCACATCTTATGTCTTGAAAATCCCGGATTGTTCGGTCTGTAAAGTCCGGCCGCACCGCCCGTAGCACAGAGCACTTTTTTCGCTCTGATCTCATATGCTGTGTTATCCTCTATGGAGAATCCAAATGCTCCGAGGATCTGATTGTTTTCAACTATATAATCCGTGATGTTGACTCTGTTAAGTATCTGACAGTTGTCAAGCTCCTCCACTGCCTTTGCAAGCAGCGGCTTCATGTTCTCGCCATTTATCTTGATATTTCTGTTGCCTCTCGCAACATACTCACCGTTCTCGTCCTTTAAGATGACAAGGCCCAGCTTCTCCATCTTGTCTGTGACACGGTTCAGCCCCTGTGACATCGAAAGCAGAAGATCTTCTCTCACGATCCCGTCAGCATCAGTCCTACAGTAATCCACATAGTCCTCAGGCTTTCTGCCCTTCACTATGTATGCGTTGATGGCGTTCACACCCGCCGCCAGACATCCACTTCTCTTTATGTTTGCCTTCTCGGCGATGATGATGGAATAATCAGAATGTTCTCTGACGGTCAGCGCTGCATAGCAGCCAGCCGTACCACCACCGATTATCAAAATGTCCGTATGAAGTATTTTCCTGTTTGCAATACCCATATTTTCTCTCCAATCACTTTTATAATTAGATGTAGAATACATCGTTATCCTGCATTGCCTTGTTCTCCAGCAGATATGTCTGATTCTCATCGAATACATACAGCCTGTAGATAAGAACGTGAACCTGCTCCCCCGGCTTTACGACATCCTTCTCCATGGATCTCTCGGCTACGATCTCCACACCGTTGACATCAACTGTGACGTCCAGATGGCTTCCGCGGAACAGCACGTCCTTGACTATTCCCGATTCCGCCGCACTCTGGTACTGATCCAGCCTGCCGCTCTTGGATATCTTTACGAACTCCGGTCTGATGACCGCCCTGTCCGCTCCCGGCACCCTGTCAAAACCCTTGAGCTTCTCGTAGTCCTCCACAACAGTTGACCTTCCGATGAACTGTGCCACAAACGGTGTGGACGGCGTCTTGTATATCTCCATTGGCGATCCCATCTGCTCTATCTGTCCGTGGTTGGTGATGATGATCTCATCCGCAACCTCCACCGCCTCATCCTGATCGTGAGTGACAAATATGCTCGTTATGCCAAGCTTTTCAACCATCTCCTTGAGCCAGGTTCTAAGCTCCGTCCTGACCTTTGCATCTATCGCGGCAAATGGCTCGTCCAGCAGCAACACCTGTGGATTCGGTGCCAGCGCCCTGGCAAATGCCACTCTCTGCCGTTGTCCGCCTGAGAGCTGATTCGGATATCTCTTCTCCATACCTGACAGCCCTGTAAGCTCCAGAAGCTCCATAACTCTCTTCTTGATCTCCTTCTTTGGAACCTTCATGAGTTCAAGTCCAAATGCCACATTGTCAAATACCGTCATGTAACGGAACAGTGCATAATTCTGAAATACAAATCCTATTCCTCTCTTAGCAGCCGGTATATCATTTACACGCCTGCCGTCTATGTATATGTCACCGGAATTTGGATTTTCAAGTCCGGCTATCATTCGGAGAAGTGTCGTCTTTCCGCTTCCCGACGGTCCCAGAAGTGCCACCAGCTTGCCTTTCTCCACACCGAAACTGACATTGTTGGACGCCAGGAAGTCTCCATATTTTTTGTATATATTTTTCATCTCGACGTACATGTCGTCAGCCTCCTTTTTGTTCTCTTATTCTTCCGCACCTGATCTATCTTTCGAAACTCCTGCAAGCCATCCCATATGCAGAATATCTCACTTCGCCCTTATCGGATATCACCCTTTTTCGGGTATCGCCCCCTCGCCTCCGCTCAGCGGCAGGTCGTCACGCGCATGAAAGTTATGAACTTCGTTCATAAGCGCGTTTCCTCTTTGCTCTGTACTCAAGCAGATTTCTCAGGAACAATATTATGACCGCTATGATCACCAGTATGGACGATACAGCAAATGCTGCTGTGATGGATTCCTCCGTTCCCGACATATACAGCGCATCGATCTCAAGTGGAAGTGTAAATGTCCCGCCCCTTGTCTTGGACAGTGCATTTACCGCACCGAACTCGCCGAGTGCTCTGGCAGTACAAAGGATTATTCCGTATATGAGTCCCCATTTCATCTGGGGAAGTGTTATCCTTCTGAATATCGTGAAGCCCTTCGCCCCCATGAGCGCCGCTGCCTCCTCCTCATCCTTGCCCTGGGCGTTCAGCACCGGGATAAGCTCCCTCGACACAAATGGGAATGTCACGAATATGGTAGCAAGCACAACGCCCGGAACTGCAAATGTTATCCTGATGTTTGTCCCCAGCATATCATTGATCCATCTGATCGCCGGATACGTCCATCCAAGTCTTCCAAATGTCATGAGGTAGGCAAGACCTACGATGACAGGTGATATGGAAAACGGAATGTCTATCAGTGTCGCCAGCACCTGCTTGCCTTTGAAGGAGAACTTCGTCAGCAGCCATGCCGCACATATTCCGAAAAATGTGTTTACCACCACAGCTATGACTGTGGCAATAAGTGTGACACCAAGTGCACTTATCACATACTCTGTTGTGATCGACTGAAGGTAGAACTTAAAGCCCTCCTTCAGCGCACTTGTTATCACCGATATAAGTGGAACAACAAGCATGAGCACTATGAAAAGCACCGTCACGGTTATCAGTATTATCTTTGTCCTGCGCTTGCCGCGCTGCAGCTTTTCCTGTTCGCTCATCGTGTTTCCTCCTTTTTCTAAATTAAAGTAAGTTAGTCCTTCTGGACTGTCTCAGCTGTACTATGTTGATCGCGAACAACAGTACAAATGATATTACCAGCATCACCAGTGCTATGGCTGTTGCGCTGGCATAGTCTATGTAGCTAAGCTTCTGCATGATCACGTATGATATGACCTGCGTCTGCTCCTTTGCGCTGTTGCCCGATATGTAGATGACACTGCCGTACTCTCCGATCCCTCTGGCAAATGCCAATCCAAATCCTGTAAGCAGTGCCGGCCTGAGCTCCGGAAGAATAACCTTGAAGAATGTTCTTCTCGGTGTGGCTCCCAGCATGTAGGCCGCCTCCTCGTACTGATTGTCCATCTTCTCAAGTATCGGCTGCACCGCCCTTATGACAAATGGTATTCCAACGAATACGAGGGCGATGGTAAGTCCTATCTTCGTGTATGCAACGTCTATTCCAAGAGCCTTGAGCGTTTTTCCAAGAAATCCATCCTCACTGTAAAGTCTCGACAGTGTGATACCGGCAACCGCCGTTGGCAGACAGAATGGAAGCTCTATGAATCCGTCCAGTATCTTCTTGCCGGGAAAATCGTATTTGACCAGTGTCCACGCTATTATCAGACCAAACACCGTGTTGGCTATCGCCGCTATGAACGAACAGCCGATGCTGGTCTTAAATGCATTCAGCACATTCTTCTTCAGAAGCAGATGCCAGAATTCACCCGGTGAGAGCTTCAGCGATGACACCAGCACCGATGCCAGCGGGATCAGAACTATCAGCGACAGCATTGCAATGACTATTCCAAGCGTCAGATGATATCCCGGGATAACTCTGGTCTTCTTTGCGTTATTAAGTTTATCCTTCTTGCCATTTTCCTCTGCTGCCATCTCGTCTTCCAATCCATTTTAATAATCATATATCTCGTCAAACTTTGCACCGTCATCGAAGAAATCCTCATAGGCTTTGTCCCAGCCTCCGAAATCATCTATGGTCCACTGCTTGATGTCCAGATCAAATACGTCTGCATACTCTGCAAGTATCTTCTCATTTGTCGGGCGATAGCCGCTCTCAGCCTCAAGCCTCTGAGCGTCATCGCTGTACAGGTACTTCAGATACTCTGTGCTGACCGACTCTGTTCCATTGTGCTTTGCGTTGTCATCGACAACCGCCACACTCGGCTGAGCCAGTATACTCACCGACGGATTAACTATCTCGTAATCCTCCGGGTATTCCCTCAGGGTTGCTATCGCCTCATTCTCCCAGGCAATCAGTACATCACCCTTGCCATTCTCCACAAATGTGGTCGTCGAACCTCTGGCTCCCGAATCCATGACCGACACATTCTGATAAAGCTTCTTCATAAACTGCCATATATCAGCTTCATCGCTGTATGTAGTTCTGGCATAGGCAAGAGCCGCAAGGAAATTCCAACAGGCTCCGCCGCTACTCTTCGGATCAGGTGTTATGACTTCCACATCGTCCTTCACCAGATCGTCCCAGTCCTTTATATCCTTAGCATTTCCCTTTCTCACCAGGAACACGATAGTAGATGTGTAGGGTGCTGAATCCTTGTCAAATTCATCTATCCAGCCCGGATCTATCAGACCATTTGTCGATATGAGGTCAATGTCATGCTCAAGTGCCAGTGTGACAACATCTGCATTACAGCCCTCCACCACCGACCTCGCCTGTGAACCGGAGCCTCCATGAGACTGGATGACCTTGATGTCCTGTCCGTACTGCTCTTTGTAATACTGTTCGAACATGTCATTGTATCGCTCATACAGCTCCCTCGTCGGGTCATACGAAACATTTGTAATTGTGATAACATCGTCCTTCTTCCCGCCACAGCCGGCAGCACCTATCGCCAGCACCGCCGCCATGGACAGAAGCAATACTCTTTTCCCAAGTCTCATATTTTTCTCCTAATTACAGGTTAAACAGTGATGTTGAGAGGTATCTCTCTCCTGTATCCGGGAAAAGAACCACAATAGTCTTGCCCTCGTACTCAGGTCTCTTTGCAAGCTCAGTTGCCGCATAGAGTGCCGCACCTGCGGATATTCCAACCAATACACCATCTGTCTTTGCTATTTTTCTCGCTGTGTCAAATGCGTCATCGTTCTGGATTCTGATGATCTCGTCCACGATGCTCAGATCCATGACGCCAGGTATAAATCCGGCTCCGATTCCCTGGATCTTGTGTGGGCCAGGTGCTCCGCCTGAGAGAACCGGTGAATCAGCAGGCTCAACTGCAATCAGCTTGACATTTGGATTGTGCTCCTTGAGTCCGCTTCCTGTTCCTGTAGCTGTTCCGCCTGTTCCTACTGCTGATACAAATGCATCAACCTTTCCGTCTGTATCTCTCCAGATCTCCTCCGCCGTTGTCTTCTTGTGGATAGCTGGATTTGCCTTGTTCTCAAACTGCTGTGGGATGAATGCATTGCCGTACTGCTCTTTGAGCTCATTTGCCTTGGCGATGGCTCCCTTCATTCCCTCTCTGCCCGGTGTTAACACGATCTCAGCACCGAGAGCTGACACGATCTTTCTACGCTCAACGCTCATGGTGTCCGGCATGGTGAGTATCAGGTGAAGGCCCTTTGCTGCTGATACAAATGCAAGTCCGATTCCTGTATTGCCTGATGTAGGCTCGATGATGACTGTCTCCTGATTGATGAGGCCATCCTTTATTCCCTGCTCGATCATGGCTGCTGCCACACGATCCTTCACTGAGCCAAGCGGGTTGAAATACTCAAGCTTTGCAACGATGTGTGCCTTGAGGCCAAGCTCCTTCTCATAATTTGTGAGCTCCAGAAGTGGAGTATTTCCTATAAGTTCTGTTAACTGTGATGCTATCTTTGCCATGATTTTGTTTCCTTTCTTTTTTTACTTTTTTGAAGTCTCTATGTTCTTTCTTGATTCTTTACTATCTTTATATACTGTACATTATTTTCTATATAATTCTTAACAGGCCATCTGATAAATCTTTTCCTCTATTGCTCCTGCCAGTGCCGCGTGGCCCTCAGGATTCATGTGTTCCTGATCTGCCTCGCTGCTGTCCGCCACGGATGATGCCGCCAGGAATTCCACACCAAACTCATCGGCTATCTTCCTGTACACATCTGTGAGTTTTCTTGACACCTCAACGGATTCCGGTGAGAACTCAGGATCAAATTCATCCTTCCACACCTGCTCGCCCAAATGTATCGGCGATACGAGAAGTATCCTGCTGTCCGCTGAATACTGTTTTGCCTGAATGAGCAGTCTCCGTATTCCCTTGCCTATCACATCCGGCGATGCCGAGAACACTGTCTTACAGTCATTTGTTCCAAGCATGATCACTATATTCTCCGGTTTGTGTGTCTCCAGCAGAGTTGGGAACAGCGACACGCCCTTTCTTCCCTGTCTCAGTGGATCCTCGAACACTGTTGTTCTTCCACAGAGGCCTTCCTCTATGATCCTTATATCTTTATTTGCCAGCTTCTGCTGCAATATACTGGTCCATCTGATTCCCCAGGGAAATCTCTCCCCATTCTCAGGATTGTATCCCCATGTATTGGAATCTCCAAAGCACAACACCTGTTGCATGTGTCCACCTCCTGTCTATTGAACCTCGCTCTGTTCAATGGATTTCATCATCAATCCACATATATCCTATCTGATATGTAGCAATTATCTGTCAACGTGTTGGAGTATACAACTTATTTCCTACTATGTCAATAGGGATTATGTGTTTTTATTGTTTAAAAAAAGAGTGAAGATGTAAAAAATATCATCTCCACTCCTTTATAAAGCACATATCCAGCCGTTAATCCTCTGCATTAGGATCACAATCTCTTACATACACATCAACCGAACTACCGCTTACTTTTATGTAATATGACTTTCCAGCTTCACAGTTATAGCTCATGTAAAAATCTTTTTTATTTGTTGTCTTGCTATGCTCTGCATCGTCCACTTCCATGAGCAGATTTTTGTTCTCATCATATAAGTATCCCTTTGGATCACCGTATGAAACAGAATAAAAATAATATGTTCCTGTTTTCTTTGGCACATACCTGTAATACATTCCAACTTCTGCATATACATCGTTAAAATTGCCAAAGTCAATAGCAAATTCATTCACATCCGCAGTTAACGTGGTCGTCTTACTGGTCACTTTTGCTGATATCACACCACGCTTACCTGAACCTTCCGCTGTCAGCTCATATGTTCCAGGAACAAGATACACATATCCGTTCCAGCCACATATTCTACCATATTCATCTGTCCATCTGCCCAGATCGTCAACCGTGCACTTTTCATTGTTAGATTTGACCGCAATCTTTGTTACATCCGCCGCAAGATCCACTTTATTCTCCCCAACGCCAAATGTACGATTGCCGATATAAGTCACATCGTCCCCAATTTTAATTTTCACATCATATGTTCCAGGAATAATTGACATATAATATTGTCCATTACGATCTACTGTAGCAAATTCACTGTTAAGTTCGTATTGGACTGAATTATCTTTGTTTATGATAATAACACTTGCCCCATCCAGTATATTGCCATTTTTATCTCTGACATACCCCATAAGAGTTGATCCAAGTATAGTTTTTATCACACAACCAACTATGGTACTTATTTTTTCGTTGTTGGCATCTGTTATTTTTACTTTGAGATTATATGTACCTTCTTCTTCTAATTTACCGGTTATTTTTCCTTTTGAATCAATGCTGAGATTATAACTTTCTCCGACAAAACTGTATGTATAACTTCCGGAACCGCCAGCCACAGCTGCAATACTATTGTTGATCCTACAGATATGGCTGTTACGTCCCATAATTTTAAATACTGGTTCATAATTTCCTGCAATCGTTGTCTGGCTGTATATATTCCATGAAATTTCATAAGTGTCCACATTTCCCAGTTCATCGACTGCTTTAACAGTTGTCACAGTCGTTCCCGCCTTAGTCGGTTTTCCACTGAAATAAACCTTATTGGCATCTCCTGGATCCACCTTGTATTTCACGCCGGCAGGGAGGCCCACTACATTGATCACACATATGCCCTTATAACCTTCAATGCTATTTACATCCAGAGTCTTATTCATACCAACATTCTGCTCACACTTATAGGATACATAAATCGTTCTATTATTCACGTCTCCAGAATAATATGTCTCAATTTTAGAATTACCTGTACCCGTAAGTCCCTTTATATATATGCAGATTCTTGCCTTTCTTGACAATGTATAGCCTCTTCTCAGTGCAATCGTATAGTTCTTATTGTCTTTTGTTGTAACACTGTCAAATGGAATATTGTAATTATAATTACCATTCATCACTGTACTCGCCTTGATTGAAAAACTTGAGGACGTCAGTTTCTGTTCAGATGACAGCGTAAGTTTAACTGTACGAGGGTTACTCATCATTGCCGATACAATTGTGACTGGTTTTTCGACCGTTATTTTGTACGAAGCCTTCTTGCCGGTGCCATCTGTAGCCTTCGCTGTTATCACCGCTGTTCCTGTAGCAGCTGCATATACATTTCCTGCAGAATTTACCACTGCTACCTTATCATTTGAAGAACTCCATGCACATTTTTTATTTGTTGCATCTGCCGGCTTTATCACCGGGCTTAGCTGCATCGTTCTGCCAACATACATCTTTCCATTTGTTTTGCTGAAACTTATCGATGATACTGAGGCCCTTACAGTCACCCTGCAGATCGCTTTCTTTCCTGAACCATCAGCAGCAATCGCTGTGATCGTCGCTCTACCGCCTCTTACTGCTGTGACCCTGCCTGATACGCTTACCTTTGCGATCTTGGAATTGCTGCTTTTCCAGATAACCTTCTTATTGCTGGTTGTGTTAGGACCTACTGTCGCCTTTATCACTGCCGACCTGCCCTTCTTGATCGTCAGCGCAGATTTGTTCACCTTGACTCTTGTGGCCGGCTGTCCGACTGTGACCTTCACCACCTTCTTGATCTTTGCGTTTGACTTGAGAGAGATCGTGATATTTGCACTACCCTTTTTCACTGCTTTTATCTTGCCTGCAGAAGATACTGTCACGATCTTTTTATTGCTTGTTGAGAATTTCAGATTGCCTGAAGTCGTATTTGTCTTCAGTGTAAATGTTTTCCCCACCTTGAGTGTAAGAGTATTACTTGGAAGATTCTTCACCGTGATACTCTTGACGGTTGATGTGGCCGCCGCATTTGCCGGAATGCTGACACCCGTAAATGTCAATGCAAATGCAAGGATCACCGCAATGACCGCCATAAACCTGTTACTTCTTTTCATAAAGTTCCTCCTTTTTCCTTAAAACATAACCTTTCCTTTTTAATACACCATATCACAATTATGAATTATGCGCATTTTTTGTCAATCTCGCAAAATTCCCTATTATTTTGTATAAAAAGGCGAAAAGCCGGATATACAATCCACTTATTGTATCCCCGGCTTCTCGTCTTATTCCATTATCTGTCACTCATCATCACACATCCTGTATCCCACGCCCAGCTCATTGATGATAAAACTCTTCTTGCCCGGCTTCACTCCGAACTTCTTTCTTATATTCGCCATATTGACCTGAAGTCTCTTGGTGCTTCCCATGTCATTGTAGCCCCAGACCTCCTTGACTATAAAACTGTATGTAAGCATCTTGCCCGGATGTCTGGACAGAAGATCGACTATGTTGTACTCAGTCTGAGTCAGCTTGATCTCCTCATCCCCTATGAACACTCGTCTGGCCTCATAGTCTATGAGCAGATCCCCAGTCTGGAATTTCCCTGTCGGCAGTTCACTGTCATGTGCCTGGTAAAGCACTGTGCGGAGTGCAGATCTGACCCTGGCAACCAGCTCCTCCGAACCAAATGGCTTGGTCACATAATCATTTGCCCCGAGATTTAACGCCTCAACTTTATCCTTCTCATCTGATCTGGCAGACAGGACTATGACCGGTGTAAAATCCGTCTTCCTTATCTCTGTGAGGAACGATATACCATCCTTATCCGGGAGTCCGAGATCAAGTATAACTATGTCAGGCCTATGAGACGCATACATCATAAGTCCGCTCCCGCAGGATGTGGCTATGATCGTCTGATAACCATTTGCCTGCATCAGGGTATCCAGCAGGTTGTTGATATTTTGTTCATCTTCTATTATCAAGACTTTGTATTTGTTATTGCTCATCCGTAACCTCCTCTATCTTCAGTGTAAACCTGAATACTGCACCACCTTCCGCGGAATTGTATGCACTTATATCACCTCCATGTGCTTTTATGATGGTCGCACATACCGACAGACCTATTCCGGCATTTCTTCTCGGCCTGCAGTCCGCGGACACCTCATCAGAGCTGTCCCCCAGAAGGCTTCCATCAAACAGGTGTTTCAACCTATCCTCCGGTATTCCATCGCCATCATCCTGTACCTCAAACACAACCCTGTCGCCATCGCATTTCACATTCAATGCCAGATTCTTCATTCCCTCTGCATGCTGTACTGCATTCTCAAGGATATTGATGATAACCTGCTCTATGAGAATTGCATCCATTGGTATGATGACCAGCTCATCGGGCAGATCGACTTCTACCTCCTGATCAGGATATCTCTTTGCAAATTTGATAAGCACCGAATCTATCAGCTCATCCAGGGCTATCGGGGTCTTTATGAGATTAATGTCTCCGTCTAGCCTCGTTACGGACAGCAGATTCTCAACCATACGATAAAGCCACTGGGAATCCTGTTGTATTCCCCTGAGCATCTTCTCCTTCTGCTCATCCGTAAATTCGCTGCCACTCTCTATAAGTGCCGAGCTGGCCCCGTAAATGGTGGTAAGCGGAGTTCGAAAATCATGCGACACTGCACGCAGCAGGTTCGCCCTCATTTTCTCCATCTCACTTTCTTTCTTGAGCATTTCCTGATGCTTTATCTTACTTGTAAAACCACAGGTGATAAACGCTATGGCTATCATGATTATCGCCGATGTGATATTTTCAGGTATCAGGAAATCTATCTTGAAATACGGAAATGTAAATGCAAAATTCACTATTATCACACTGACTACAGATGCCAGTATTCCATACACATATCCGTCAGTGAACACCGATATCAAAAATACCGAAAACACCATGACGGCCGGTATCAATATGTCTGTAGTAAATGTTGTCTTTATTATCAGACACAATCCAACCCCTATGGCTATCATCACCAGCATCAACAGCGCATTTTTTATAATGTCCTTACATTTACACCCCTTATTTTTTTTGCTTTTTTGTATATTTATTTTTTTCATATGTATCAATCCCTTTTGGATTATTTTAAAGAAAGCGCCACCAGTACACCTCATGTCACAAACGACATAGATCTTACCAGCGGCGCCCGCTTTCACACATTCAAGTGAAGTATATCATGCCTATAGTTAAGATGCAGATAAAGAATATCTACGATATGTGGAGCAGGCGCATTCCGATGCGCTTCGCGCAGCGCCCGCATTATCATAAGGAATCCACCCTTATGATATATTCTTTAACGCTTCTTCAAGGGTGTGCCATCCGAGGACCGCACACTTTACTCTGGCCGGCATGTGCGCTATATCCTTGAGCGCTGATGCCTCCTCAAGCTGGTCTATCTCCTCGTCTGTAGCCTCTCCCTGTATCATCTTCAAAAAGAGCTGCCCAAGCTTCAAGGCCTCCTCCTTGGTCTTTCCTATGATCATTCCAAGCATTATATCTGCCGACGCCTGGGATATAGCACATCCGTCTCCCACGAATGATCCATCCTCGATGACTCCGTTCTCAACCTTCAGTTTAAGCCAGATGTCATCACCGCAGTTGGGATTTACACCCTCCAGCACAACATTTGCTGCAGGAAGATCATATTTGAATTCAGGTCTCATATTGTGCTCTGTAAGGATCTCATTATAAAAGTTCCTGTTCTGAATATTATTCTGCATATCCCATTCTCCTTCTCACATTTGCTACACTCTCCACAAATGCATCTACCTCTTCATCTGTATTGTAGAACATAAAACTTGCCCTTGTCGTGTTGTACACGCCAAGGTGTACAAGCAGTGGCTGTGCGCAGTGATGTCCAGCCCTCACATCTATTCCATCCGCAGCCATGATCTCGCTGACATCATGCGGATGTACATTGTCTATGGTGAACGCCACTATTCCGGTGTGGTTCTCCGGCTTATCTGAACCGATGACATGCACATGAGGTATTTTCGCAAGTCCCTCCATCGCACGGGTGGTAAGCTCCAGCTCTCTCTTTTCTATATAGTCAAATCCAACCTCTTTGATGTATCCTATCGCAGCCGCAAGTCCCACAGCACCTGCCGCATTTACCGTACCGGCCTCGAACTTGTGAGGCAATTCCGCATATACCGCACCATCTCTTGAAACCGAATCTATCATCTCTCCACCTGACATGAATGGAGGCATCGCGTCAAGCAGTTCCTGCCTTCCGTATAACACTCCTATTCCCATAGGTCCCATCAGCTTGTGGCCTGAGAATGCAAAGAAATCAGCGCCAAGCTCATGCACATCTATAGCCATATGCGGTGTACTCTGTGCGCCATCGACAACGACAACCGCGCCAAAGCTGTGTGCTCTGTCAGCCATCTTTCTGACCGGATTCACACATCCGAGGACATTTGACACATGTCCGACAGCAAGCAGCTTTGTGTGCTCGTTGATTCCCGCATTGATGGTCTCGTCAGTCAGCGTTCCATCCTTCTCACAGTCGAGATATCTAAGCGTTGCGCCTGTGACTCTGGCTGCCATTTGCCATGGAAGCATGTTGCTGTGGTGCTCCATGATCGTAACTGCTATCTCGTCACCAGCCTTAAGGTTATTCAGCGCGTAGCTGTATGCCACAAGGTTAAGGCTCTCTGTGGTATTCCTGGTAAAGATTATCTCCTTCTCAGAGTCAGCGTGAATGAAGTCCCTGACTACCTTTCTGGCACTCTCATACTTCTCTGTCGCCTCAAGGCTGAGCGGATAGAATCCTCTGAGTGGATTCGCATTGCTCTTCTCATAGAACTCTCTCTCAGCGTCTATGACCACCTGTGGCTTCTGCGCTGTGGCCGCATTGTCTATATAAGCTGTGTCATTGTTTCTCAACAGAGGAAAATCCTCTCTATAATTCCTGTCTGTCATATTCCATTACCTCCGCAAGCTGCTTCTCCACCAGCTTCTCTGTGTTCTCGTCCTGGATCTTGCGGTAGAGGACCTCCATCTTGCCCTTGGTCATCATGTCCTCGGCTGTCTCCATGTCGATTCCCCTTGACGCGAAGTAGAATAAAGTATCCTCGTCAAGCTCACCGATGGTCGCTCCATGTGATCCCTCCACATTTTCCTCTGCACAGAGGATAAGCGGTATAGTCTTGTTCACCACATCATCGCCGAGCAGCAGTACATTCTCAGTCTCAGCGCCCTTCGAATCCGATGAACCTGTCTTAAAATCTATCGAACCTCTGAATATCTTCTCCGCAGCATCCTTAAGTGTTCCATCCACCTGTATGTTGCAGTTGGTCTTCTTGCCTATATGGTTAACCACAAGGTTGATATCTATGACCTGCTTCTTCTGGCCAAGGTAACCTATATCCATGTTGGTTGAAGCACGCTTACCAATGAGCTCAGTTCTCACGCCGTTGTACAGATTGCCCTTGCCGATAAATATCTGAAGCACATCTAGCTGCCCATTCTCCGCACACTCACTTCCCACGTCGTTGAGTATGGTCGTGTTCTCATCCTGCATAAATATCTGTACAAGACGTATGTGTGCGTCCTTCTCTATATTAAAACGCGTACGGAATGCCAGGCTGCCGCCCTCCGCATTCTCGCCAAATGTCTCTATGACTGTCATGTCTGAACCTGCATCTGCCTGCACGTAAGCATAACCGCTGCTGCCATTTGCCCCGGTTCCATTTATCAGCACGTGCACTGTCTGCCCTTTATTGGTCTCGTCCGCAACGAGTACACTTCCTGCTGCCTGCTGTGCGAAGAGTACGTCCGCATCTCTTCCTGCACCAGTCTCTATTCCATCGAAATCAGAAGCCTGCTTATCAGCTTCCTTGCCGCCATCTATCTTCACACTGCATCCCGCCATGTCCGGATTCCAGTTAAGTGCTGTGTCGTTCATGCGAAGCCAGTACCATGTCTTTGCCGGGAGCTTGTTGATCTTCATCTCGTTATTGTTCTCCATGTCACCGCACCTCCTTAACCTATGCTGCCCTTCATCTCAAGACGGATGAGGTTGTTCATCTCAAGAGCATACTCAAGCGGCAGCTCCTTCGATACATTGTCTGCAAATCCACTGACGATACATGCTCTCGCGTCTTCTTCACTCATTCCTCTGGACATCAGGTAGAACACAGCCTCGTCACTGATGCTTCCTATCTGTGCCTCATGTCCCACATTTACCTTCTTGGTTCTGATATCCATGGCCGGTATGGTGTCCGAACGTGATATCGAATCAAGCATAAGTGACTGGCAGGAAACTGCTGCCTTGGAGTTCTCAGCCTCCTTTGTCACTACAACTGATGAACGGAATGTGCTTATACCCCCGTCCTTGGAGATAGACTTTGTGTTGATATATGAGCTTGTGTCAGGTGCTGCATGAACTACCTTCGCTCCTGTGTCAAGGTTCTGTCCCTTACCGGCAAATGTAACTCCGGTGAACTCCATCCTGGCGCCCTTGCCCTTGAGCACGCTCATCGGGTAAAGGTATGACACATGTGATCCAAATGAACCCGATACCCACTCGATGGTTCCACCCTCTTCAACTCGGGCTCTCTTGGTGTTCAGGTTGTACATGTTCTTGGACCAGTTCTCTATGGTTGAATATCTGAGCTTTGCGTTCTTGCCGACAAACAACTCCACACAGCCTGCGTGAAGGTTCGCCACATTGTACTTCGGTGCTGAACAGCCCTCTATAAAGTGGAGGTCTGCTCCCTCATCTACTATGATGAGTGTGTGCTCAAACTGACCCGCGCCCGCTGCATTAAGTCTGAAGTATGACTGAAGTGGGATCTCAACCTTTACTCCAGGTGGCACATATACAAATGAACCTCCTGACCACACAGCTCCGTGAAGTGCTGCAAATTTGTGATCATGAGGGGTGACAAGCTTCATGAAATGCTTCTGCACCATGTCTGCATACTCACCTGTGAGTGCACTCTCCATATCAGTGTACACAACTCCCATGTCCGCAACCTCCTGGCGGACATTGTGATATACGAGTTCTGAATCGTACTGTGCACCAACTCCCGCAAGGGATTTTCTCTCAGCCTGAGGGATTCCAAGTCTCTCAAATGTATCCTTGATATCCTCAGGAACTTCATCCCAGCTGCCCTTCATCTTGGTATTTGGTCTTACGTAAGTAACTATATTGTCAATATCCAGTCCCTCGATGGATGGGCCCCAGTCAGGCACCTGCATATTGTTGTATATCTGTAAAGACTCAAGTCTGAAATTCTGCATCCATGCCGGATCATGTTTCTCCTTTGAAAGCTGCTCAACTATCTCAGGTGTGAGACCAGCTTTAAGCTTATAGGCATCTTTGTCATCATACTTGAAGTCATATATATTTCTGTCTATGTCCTCTACATATGTCTTTTCCTTCATCTTCTATATCCTTTCATACTCTGCAAATCCAGACTCGTTGATCTTGTCCACAAGTGATGCGTCACCAGTCTCTATGATCTTGCCCTCAACCATGACATGTGTGTAGTCAACGGTGAGTGACTCAAGGATCTTGGTGCTGTGTGTGATGATAAGCAGACTTCCCTTGCAGTTCTTCTGGTATTCCTCGATACCTGCTGATACTGTACGGACTGCATCAACGTCAAGTCCTGAATCTGTCTCGTCAAGGATTGCCAGTGATGGCTTGAGCATCAGAAGCTGAAGTATCTCTGCCTTCTTCTTCTCACCACCTGAAAATCCCACATTCAGGTCTCTCTCCGCATAAGATGGATCCATCTGAAGGATCTCCATGGTTCTCTCAAGCTCCTTCTTGAAATCCCAGAGACGGATTCTCTTGCCGGTCTTCTGCTCAAGGGCATTTCTTATAAATGAGCTGAGTGTCACACCAGGCACCTCTAGAGGATTCTGGAATGAGAGGAATATTCCTGCCTTTGCACGCTCATTGACAGCCTCTTCTGTGATGTTCTTACCATCAAACCATATCTCGCCCTCTCTGACTGTATATCTAGGATTTCCCATAAGTGCATATCCAAGGGTTGACTTTCCGGTTCCATTAGGTCCCATAAGTACATGTGTCTCGCCCTTGCCGATCTCCAGGTTCACACCGTGAAGGATCTGTTTATCCTCAACATCAACATGTAAATTCTTAACTTCCAATAATTTTTTATCTGACATCAGTCTGCCTCCTTTTATACCAAGCCCGGCAATTGCTTTATCACTGCTATATCCGGCGATTCAATTGTCCCGCTTTAATTATCTTTTTGCTTGTATCAAATTACTCTGCTCATTCCACATTTCTGGCTATATCCGCCAGTGTCTTACCCTGGAAATAATCCTGTATCAACTCCGCCAGTCCCTGCCATATCGGCAAAGTGTAGCACTGTCCGGATCTGTCACAGGTCATTGCGCTGTTCTTCATGCATGCCACCGGGGCAAGTCCACCTTCCGTGAGTTCAAGTATCTCCCACAGTGTATATTCCTCAGGAGCCTTTTTGAGTCTGTAGCCTCCGCCATGTCCGCTGGCTGCCTCTATCAGATTTGCCTTGGACAGCATGCGCATTATACTCTCCAGATACTTCTGGGACAGTTCCTCTTTCTGAACTATTTCTTTTAACGGAATGAATCTGCCGTCGTGGTTTATGGCAAGGTCTGCCATGACCCTCAGGGCATATTCTCCCTTTGAAGAAATCACCATATCTGTAAATCCTCCTTACATATGAGTGTGATCACATTCCAGCCGCAAATACACGGTCATTCCAGTCATCACCCTCATCCGCCATTTTTTGGCGCAATAAGTCAATATCTGACTCGCAAAAATAGGATATTCCCATTTACCTACTATGTCAATAGGTTAATACACAAAAAATAATAGAAGGTGCGGCAGCCTTCCATTATTTTTAATTATTTTTCATTATTTTGTCTATTCCAAGTATTTTATATGATCTATCCACACTTCAGTCTACTCACGATATGTTATTATCATCCCACCTTTTCCCATATAATAGCTGCACAGTCCGCTTGCAGGTACGATGCTCACATCCGCGTCAAGCCATTCAGCCTTGATAAGATGCCCCAGTTTCTCTGCTCCGTCCTCGTTCATACAGTGGCTTATTACAAGCTCTCCCCCTGTAAATCCCGTCTCCCGGAGAGTGTCTATCAGCTTGCCATATATCTTCTTCATACCTCTGAATTTGTGTCTGAGTTCAATTCGTCCACCAGGTGATGCCACACCTATTGCGGATATATTGAATCTATGAGCCGCATACCCCACAAGCTTATTTAGTCTGCCCGCCTTTATCAGGTTGTCCAGACTCCCCAGTGCAAACACCACCTGTATCTCCCTCACTGCCTTGTCAGCGGCGCTTACTATGACGTCAAACGAATCCCCGTCCTCAATTCCTTCATATATGATGTTTGCCAGCTGTTCAGGGAATACTCCGGCTCCGCATGTATTTATCACCGCAATATTCCTGCCGGGATTCTTCTCAAGCGCCATGTGTCTTGCAGCTATAGCGCTGTTGTAACTTCCCGATAATGCAGCTGACAACGTAAATGCAATAACATTTTCCGCATCACCCCACGCCTCTAGCCACGCATGGGGTGATGGGCAGCTAGTTCTTCCGCCTGACCGGCAATTTGCAATATGCTCAAGCATCTTCTCTATATCTATACCCGGTTCGTCTATATAATCTGTGTTATCAACAGATATTGTAAACGGAACCTCAGCATAATCTATATCTATTCCAGCCAGTCCATCCGATTCATCCGGCACGAGCAGACTGCAGCCGGAATCTGAAACCAGCTTCCATCTATGATCATTTCTTTTCATCTCAATAACACCTCCATGCGCAATATGCATCACACAAGTATTATTAGATATTTTTTCTGTATTTATACATTTTAGACATTTTTTCTGGGAGCATAGATTTTACAAAAAAAGGTATGATCAAGCTGCACTCAACGCAACCTGATCATACCTTTTATTTATTATATAAATTATCAATTCTTAACCTTAACAACGTCCTTCTTCCTGTACTTCTTCACCTCATACAGCTTCTCATCTGCCATAGTCATGGCATTCTGAAGACCTTTCTTGTTATATTCTACGATCTGACAGTTTCCAAGCGATACACTCACTTTATAAGGCTTATCACAGTGCTCATTAAACTCCTCAAATGAACTGTATACTTCCTCAGCAAATGCATCTGCAGCGTCAGAGTCCTTAAGGCCGAGTACAAGACAGCAATACTCGTCGCCGCCTATTCTGCCTACGATTCCATTATCGCCTACAGATTTGATCAGAATATCTCCTATGGTTTTAAGAGAGAAATCACCCTCATCATGTCCATATCTGTCATTGATGATCTTGAGACTGTTCATATCAGCGTAGAATACCGTAGCCGTCCTTTTCTGCTCCTCACATTCCTTGAGCAGCTGTAATGATCTGTCAAAGAAACCTCGTCTATTCATGATTCCTGTAAGGGGATCCTGTTTTGAAAGATTGTCAAGCATAATGTTGTTTTTCTGCAGGATCGCCATACTCTCCTCAAGGCGCTTCATGATCTCCTCGTTCGTCTTGAGCAGATTGATCATCTTGACAGCAGCTGAGACCTGGTTTCCAAGGAACTCCCCATTCACCAGAACTCCTTCCGTGAGATCACACAGAAGAACTCCATAGAGTATTTCGTTGGAATACAGCGGCAAGAGTACATATATTCCAGCACCTTCCACACCGAGGCTCTCAAAATCATAGAGATTTGATGATGACACCTTCTGGTTCACAGTGATCACACTGCTGACCTTCTCCTTCAGATCCTTAGTCTTCAGGTACAGCTGATCCGGAAGTTCAAACGGTTCACCGATCAAGTGTATTATTGGCTCTTTATATAAGAATATAAATGCATTCTCTATGTCCAGCCAGTCCATAGTGCCAAGAATCTCTCCATAACTTCTGTCGTTGCCTCTGTCAAAGCTCAAAACCTTCTGGATAAATGTCTTCATCTTGAACTGAGTCTTATTCCGCTCTTCCCACTGCTCTGAGAGCATATGGTTCATTGAGAGATATCCCTCAATGACATTCTTACTACGTTTTCTTGATCCGCCTTTTTTACAGAATGAATCTCTTCTGATAAACTCAGTAGGAAGTATCTTACTCTCAACCTGCTTGCCATCAATAAGCCTGACCATAAGATTTACAGCCTCTGAGCCAAGTTTTCCCGCGTCTGCACGCACAGTCGAAAGCGTCGGATATATCTGTGTAGCCCACTCAATATCATCGTAACCCATGACTGATATATCTCTTCCCGGCAGAATGCCCCTCGCCTTAAGTTCTTCATAAAAACCAGATGCACAGGAATCATTCACACAGAACACTCCCTGCATATCCGGATTTCTGTCCAGAATGTCTCTGAAAACCTCTTTTGATTCCGATGTAAGATTGCCCTCCACATAAAGTCCCGGATCAAACTCTATTCCATGAGCCTCAAGCACCTCAATGTAGGTTCTCCTTCTCTCCTTTGCATCATAATTGGAGTCCGGACCGCCTATCATGCCTATTCTTGTATAACCAAGTTCCTCGATCATGTAATTGAGTCCTTCTCTTATGCCTGCTCCATTGTCATATCTGACACAAATCTGATCCGGCTCATCTGCAGCCACTATCACGCACGGCATCTGCAGATATCTTTTCATAAATTCGCTGATACGCTCCTTGGTTGCAAAGCAGCCAATACAACTCGATGCAACAATAACGCCGTCCAGATTCTCCTTTGTAGCATAGGAAAACAGTGTCTGATACTGATATTCATAATATATATCTGACGTTTCTGGGTATTCCCGGTCAAGGAACTTACCCGGAATAACAACTATATTGACATCAAGTGTCTTTGCTCTCTCTATAACCCCATGACAGAGCAGCCTCGTAAAATCATCCGTGATTCCGCCTACCAGAACGCCTATCGTCTTTCTCTTCATAACTATCCCCCTTGACATTCTCTTCCAAAGGCAGGATCTTACTTGCTGACTGTGGATGCTACGATCTCCATATTGCCCTCAAACACTGGGTTGCTGTATCCGTTTGGCAGGATAAAGTGATCACCCTTCTTTATAGCGTTTCCATCCACTGTTCCACTTCCCGCAACTACAGACATGATAAGGAATGGCTTGTCGCCCACATTCAGCTCTGCCTTTCCCTCAACATCCAGCTTGTATACTGTGTAATACTTACAGCTTATAAGCTCACAGAGTTCATTTGCCTTATCTGCCTTGACACTTATAACGCTGTCCTCAACCGGCTTTGCAGGAACTGTTATAACATCTATGCTCTGCTTTACGTGCAGATCTCTAGGCTTTCCATTGCTCAGTCTGTCATAATCATAAACTCTGTATGTGATGTCACTGTTCTGCTGTGTCTCAAGAAGTGTAATTCCGCCCTTGATCGCGTGTACTGTACCAGGATCTATCTGAATGAAATCCCCCTTCTTAACAGGGATCTCTCTGATAAACTCCTTCCATTTCTTACCTTCGATCATATCGCACAATTCTTCCTTTGTCCTTGCATTATGACCGATTACAAGTGTTGAATCTTCCTTGCAGTCAAGAATATACCAGCACTCCATCTTGCCAAATGAACCATTCTCATGTTCTGCTGCGTATGCATCGTCCGGATGCACCTGAATACTCAGATCATCTTTTGCATCGATTATCTTGATAAGCAGTGGGAATCTGACACCGTCTATACCGCCAAACAGCTCTCTGTGGCTGTCCCATAAGTCGGCAAGCGTCTGACCTGCAAACTCGCCATTTTTCACTGTACAGTTGCCATTCTCATGTGCCGCAACTCCCCAGCACTCGCCTATATCATCACCCTCAACATCATATCCGTATTCTTCTCTGAGCTTTGTACCGCCCCAGATATTGTGCGTAAACACGGGATTTAAAAAAAGTATTTCCTTGTTCATTGTCATTTTCCTCCTTTTGACGTACGGCAATTGTGTGCATATCCGTACGGTGTACACATCCGACTTGTCTGGCTCGGAACGCTCCCGCTCGTTTCGCCCTGCAGCGGATACTAAGATGCCGCTAACGCGCCATCTAAGTACCGGCGGGCTCAAATGTCCGAACCATGACAATGTCGAATATGTACACCTGTTACTGATTACACCATTCCCCAATTGCCTGTTCTATATAAGACGGTGAAGAAATCACATTTTTACACTGACTATGACTTCTTCACTCGTCATTTCCATGATAATGTATGTCACTGTTATTTTATTGCATCTGTTGCCTTTTTTTCTACATATTACAGTCTTTTTTCTGCCTTTTTAGTTTTTATGATTGCCAAAACCCTCAGAATCAAATTCAGCCCGGCTTACTGCCAGGCTGTCATAGTCTAAAAGTTTTGGCAATCACCTGCCATTACATTTCTTTTTAGAGGGGCCCCGAAGGCGGCGGGCACCGCCTTGGGAAATGAGAAAAAAATAATACAATTGCCGCGTATGAGTAGGGGCTCATAGCGATCTATAACTAACTATCTTCTACCGATCTCGGTATCAGAAGTTGTTACCACACTGTGTGACTTGATATAATCTACGATCTCATCAAGCTTTGTGAATGCAAGGCCAACATAGCTGTCAGCTGCACCGTAGTAAATGGCGATCTTTCCAGACTCGCTGTCGTGAATAGTAGCACATGGGAAGCATACATTAGGAACAAATCCACGCTCCTCGTACCACTCTTCCGGTGTGAGAAGGAAGTTCTCACAACGATACTTAACGATCGATGGGTTGTTGATATCAAGGATTGCTCCACCGATTGAGTATACATAACCGTTACATGTTCCCGCTACTCCATGGTAGAATAACAGCCATCCTTCAGAAGTCTCAATAGGGGCTGCACCGCCGCCAATCTTGAGTGACTCCCACCACTCGCTGCTCTTGCCCATGACATGTCTGTGCTTACCCCAGTAAACCATATCAGGACTCTCACTTACGAATATATCACCAAATGGTGTGTGTCCACTGTCACTTGGGCGTGACAGCATCACGAAATTACCGTTGATCTTTCTTGGGAAGAGAACTGCATTTCTGTTAAATGGAAGGAATGGGTTCTCGATTCTCACAAATGTCTTGAGATCCTTTGACTTTGCGATGCCTATCGCTGCACCATAGAAATCCTGGCACCAGATTGCATAATATGTATCCTCTACCTTTACAAGTCTTGGATCATATGCGTATATAGGCATGAACTCTTCACCGTTCTCATCAACAAACTTGATCTTCTCCTCGCTGATATTCCAGTGGATAGCATCCTCGCTCTCTCCGAGGTAGATGTATGGAATTCCATTCACCTGCTCACCTCTGAATACTCCAACAAACTTTCCATCAAATGGAACTACTGCACTATTGAATATTCTTGCAACACCCTTTGCCGGATTTCTTCCTATTATAGGATTCTCTGTATATCTCCAGATTGGAGCGTCATGATTGTCATTTGCCGGTCTGTCCTGCCATGGCACGTTTGGCACAGGCTCGCTGAACATTTTTACTTCTGACATAAGTACCTCTTTCTTCCGGCATCTTAGCCGGATTTTTTATTTTATTATCACGTTATATGGTATCTGCACAGGCAAAGGGCATACTAACCAACGTGCTGTTTCATCTGGCAGCCCATATATTATACTTTCTTACTTGTCTGTATTCTTAAGAAACTCCAGGTTCTTCTTGATAAGCTCACATCTCTGTGCTACGCACTCTACACTTCTTCCCGGATCAGATGGTGTGTTGAATACATAATCGATAAGTCTGTCAACTGTTGTTGTTGCAACATGCATTCTTGTATCGCTTGATGCGTAGTAGATGAACACTTCGTTGTTCTCGTTTACGATGGCGCCATTTGTGAATACAACGTTGGATACATCGCCGACTCTCTCCTCACCACGAGGTCCGATGAGCATTCCTGATGGCTCAGCGATAACCTTTGAAGGATCATTGAGGTCTGTTGCAAATGCGTAGAGTACATATCTAAGACCGGCAGCTGTGTTTCTCACACCATGTGCGATGTGGATCCAGCCCTTGTCTGTCTTTATTGGAGGTGCACCTGCACCGTTCTTTGCCTCTGTTATAGTGTGGTACTTACGAAGACTTGTCATCTTCTCCTCGTCTATAACCGCATGCTCTATATCATCACAGAGACCGAATCCTATTCCGCTGCCGCTTCCTGTCTCGATGAAATCATCCATTGGACGTGTATAGAATGCGTACTTGCCATCCACAAATTCAGGGTGAAGTACAACATTTCTCTGCTGTGGGGAACGAAGAGTCTTGAGGTTGTCAAGGCGCTCCCAGTGCTTTAAATCCTTTGTTCTCACGATACCTGCTGCTGCAACTGCTGCTGAGAGGTCATTTACAGTTGTATCCTTGCTCTCTGAACAGAACACACCGTAGATCCATCCATCCTCGTGCTGTGTCAGTCTCATATCATATACATTTGTTTCCTCAGGACATACATCATCCAGAAGGATTGGATAATCCCAGAAACGGAATCCATCGATACCGTTGTCACTCTCAGCTACGCCGAAGAATGACTTTCTGTCATTTCCCTCTATTCTTGCGACAAGATAATACTTGCCGTTCAGGTAGATAGCACCTGAGTTCATGACAGCGTTAACTCCGAGACGCTCAATGAAGTATGGATTTGTCTCAGGGTTTAAGTCATATCTCCATGTGAGAGGTATCATCTCTCTTGTGAGTACAGGGTACTCATATCTGTCATAGATTCCATTATAGAAATCTGTCTTCTTATTCTTTCTCTCAAGAAGCTTGTTCAGTTTGTCAAGCTCTACATAATATTTCTCATTCATCATTTAGGCATTCTCCTTATAATTTGAAAGCAATTGAACGCTATCTACTTGCCGTCAGCGAGTCTGCTCATAATCTCAAGGCACATTCTGCCGTTGTGGTATGGGCACTTCCATGGCTCAACTATAGGACGTCCGACTCTCGGTGTTCCATCTGCATTCAGATCCCAGAACCACTCTGATCCCGGTCTCTTGTCGATAAAATATTCCTTTATGTACTCCCAGACTTTCTCGGCAGCCTCGTAATACTTCTTATCACCCGACTTTTGATAAGCATTTATAAATCCTACTATTGATTCCGCCTGAACCCACCATACTCTTACCGTGTATGGCACGCCCTTTTCACATTCTGTCAGAACTGAATGTCCATCGAAAGCAAGCTCATATATCTGCTCTGCAAGGATATCTGTTATCTTTGTAATCTTCTCTGTGTACTCTGCCTCTCCAAGCACCTCGGTCGCCCTATCCAGGAGCCATGATGTCTCAATGTCATGTCCGTATGAGTACAGATCGATCAGAGAGTTATAATCCTTATCAAAGAACACTTCCTGTCTCTTAAGCTCCGGATTGTATACCTTATCAACAAATACATCGAGCAGCCATTTCAGGCGCTCCTTTACCTTGGAATCCTTGGATACCTTATAAAGTTCTGTGTAAGCCTCAAGTGCATGGAGCAGTGTGTTCATTGTTCTCTCTGCGAGAACACCATTCTCAGAAAGCTTATCATTTGACTCTGGCTTGAACTCTCTTGTAAATGCCTCGAGATAGCCACCTTCGTCAGTACATTTCTCTTCTATTGTATGGAAAAGCTGCAGGGCCAGGTCCAAAGCTTCCGAATCGCCGGAAGCTTCGTAATAGGCGGATAAGGCATATATACTAAATGCCTGATTGTAGGTGTGTTTTGTCGTATCTTTGGGTGAACCATCGTAATTCATGGACCAATATATTCCGCCATATTCCCTGTCTATACAATATTCTTTCAGAAATTCATATCCATGAGCAGCCTCATCTAGAAGCTTCGGGTCCTTGAGTGCCTTATACGCACTTGCGAAGAACCAGGTAATTCTACTGTTAAGAATACAACCCTTCTCAGCCTTTTTATCAAGGTTGAGGTCATAATCCATATACCCATAAAATCCGCCGTACTCATCATCCCTCAGGGCCTCCCAGAATGGGATGATAGCATCTATTAATTCTTTTTGAATTTCATTTCTCATATTCATGAACTCTCTTCTTCTAATAAATTATTAACCCTTTACAGCACCCTGTGTAATACCACTGTAGATCTGTTTCTGACAGCAGATGAATACTATAAGTGCCGGTATGATCGATATGATAACACCTGCACAGATCAGGTTGTACTGACTTCCCATAGGTCCTACGAACTTGTAAAGTGAGATAGCCATTGTCTTGATCTCCGGGCTTATGAGGTAAAGGTTTGCAGCGTAGTACTCGTTATAGATTACAACGCCTTTCAGTATACAAGCAGTAACGATAGCCGGCTTGAGAAGTGGAAGTATGATCTTCCAGTAGATGGTCCAGTATGATGCACCATCCACGATAGCTGACTCGTCAAGAGATACTGATATGTTCTCCATAAACTGTATAAAGATGTAGATCGAGATAACATCTGTACCACAGCTCATGATGATGTAACCATATAAGTGATCTATGAATCTCAGATCACCCATGATGTTGTAGACTGTAACCTGCATAGCAACTGCAGGGAGCAATGATGCCACAAGGAAAAGTGTTCTGATAAAGCCGTTTCCCGGGAACTTGAATCTGTTAAGCACATATGCAAGCTGTGTTCCTATTACAACTGACACGATAAGTACGCATACCATGACTATTACTGAGTTGAGGAATGCACGTCCCATGTTGGCAGTCGTGAATGCCTTTACAAAATTGCTGAAGTTCAAAAAGCTTTCAGGAAGTTCCATTACTGAAGTAGCCTTATACTCATCTGTTGTCTTGAAGGCTGTTGTAACACATGATATAAGAGGTACAACCGCACACAGTGAGAAGAATATGAGTACAAAGTACTTGAGGAAACCTCTTACATAATATCCAACGGTTCGTTTTTCTTTTATTGGTGCTATGCCTGGCACATCTGTCTTTCCTCTTGCCATGTTACTTGCCCCCCTTCGCAGAAGCAGCCATCTGCTTCACGTATTTCTTGGTATCTCTCTCCTGTTTCTTGCGAAGCTTCTTTGCCTTATAACTCTCATCATCTGAGCTTGAATCCTTGAAGATGTACTCAAAGAACAGCTTCTGAAGCGCAGCACATATAAGTATGATAAGGAGAAGTACAACGGCCATTGCTGAAGCAAGACCGACCTTCTGGCTTGTATGTGCTATCTTGTTCATGATGATGAAGTAAGTACCTGTTCCGTTTGCACCTGTTGTGATAACGAAAGGCTGCTCGAAAGCACTGAGTGATCCTGTTATTGCTAAAATTACATTTAATGTAACGATTGTCTTGATACTTGGCAGTATGATATATCTAAACTGCTGGAATTTATTTGCACCATCAAGCTCTGCCGCCTCATAAAGTTCTGCATCTACCGACATGATAGCTCCAATGAAGAGAACCATCATCTGTCCAAGGTATCTCCAGACCGAGGTTGAAACCAGTGTCCAGTTGTTGACACTCTGGTCTTTGAGCCAGTATGGAAGGTTGTCTAAGCTAAATCCACACAACTGAAGGATTGAGTCAAACACGAATCCTCTTGTGAAGAAGAATTTGAAAATGAAACCTACAGCGATACCACTGATAAGATAAGGGAAGAAAATAAATCCCTTGAAAAGGTTACCACCTTTTACTTTGAAACTCAGAAGAGTTGCAAGGAAAAGTGCAAGCACTAACTGTACAAGTGCTCCTACGATGTAATACAAACTGAGCTTTAATGCACCGAAACAGTCTTTTCTTGTGAATACATCGATATAATTTGCTAATCCTACGAATTCTCTCTTTTCTACAGGCGTCGTATATTTCATCTTGTAGAAACTAAATTTAACCATCTCTCCGAATGGTATATATGTAAATACTAATAGCAAAAGCAATGGGATAATTGCGAAGGCTGCGCATATTATAACCTGCTGCCCCTTCCTGCTTGACGCCCATTTACCAAAGCCGGATTGTTTTTTGTTAGCCATACTCATTCCACCGCCTTTTTATAATCATGAGCTACACTGCTGGTAGCCTGTCATCAAATACTCGTTTGATGACATTTTTCTCAAAATAAACCGGGGCGGGCAATCCCCGCCCCGGTCTGTAGCTTATTCTTACTTATTTATATTGAAATCTTTATTACTTCTCAGTAACTTCGATTCCTAATGACTCCTGAGCATCTGACCACTTCTGATTCCACTCAGCCATGATATCATCGAATGACATGTCGCCATTTGCAGCATGCTCGATGATGGCCTGGATCTTGTCGTTACCGCCATTGCTTACGTTAAGCTCTGACTCTGAGTTGAGCTGGTTGAGGTAATCCTCCTCGCCCTCAAGAGCTGCCTCGTCTGCAACGAAGTCAACACCGTCGAATGAGATCTTTGACTCTGAACCAGGAACAATTGCAAGTGAATCCTCGTTGTAAGCATATCCTGACTTCTCTGTCATCCACTTAACAAATACAAGAGCTGCCTGTTTCTCATCATCTGAAGCGTTTACGTTGATACCGTAGCAGTAATCTGCACCTGATGAAGCGTACTGCTTACCATTTACTGAGATAGGGAAAGGAATGTATCCGATATCGTCTGCGTTAGGTCCGCCTGCTTCCATCTGTGGGTATGCCCATGAACCAAGTACCATACATCCGATCTCGCCGTTGTTGATCATTCCCTTACATGACTCCCAATCTGTTGTTGAGTAATCATCCTCTGTAAGTCCCTGTGATACTGCATCGTAAAGGATCTTATATACTGCATAAGCATGTGTATCGTCGCCATAGTTCTTGAATGGATCCTTTGTATGGGCTAACTTCTGGTTCTTGTATGTAGCATCGCCTGTTGCTGTGATTGAGATATAATCATCCCAAGCTCCCATTGTCCAGCCTGCTGCATAGTTTGTGTAAAGTGGAATACAATCCGGATTCTTATCCTTGATTGCCTTGAGTGCTGCGATGAACTCCTCTGGTGTCTTAGGTACGTCTGTCACACCTGCATCAGCAAATACCTTCTTGTTGTATACGATACCCTGTGTTGTAGCTGCAAGAGGTACACCATATACCTGACCCTGATACAGCCATCTGTTTGAGTAATTTACAAGACTGCTCATTGTATCATAATCGCCAAATGACATGAAATATGTTGAAAGGTCTGCCATGTCAACTGCCGGGATACACATTACTGTCTCGTAGTTTCCTGACTGAAGATGTGTAAGAGCATCATCTGCATAGTTTGTATCTGTGATAACATCAACCTTGATGTTTGGGTACTCCTTGTTGAAGTCCTCAAGATACTGCTTCCAGTTCTTTCCGCCGTAATCATCTGAGTCCATATCAGTTCTGTTGTTGTAGAACTTGATCTCCGCTGAAAGATCTGTGAAGTCTGTTCCTAACTGGATGTCTGCATATGACTTGATTCCCTCAGCATCAGCTGTTGTGTCATCTGCTGAATCACTTCCTGCTGCCTCTGTGGCAGCCTTTGTTGCCTCTGTTGTGTCCTTGTTATCGCTGTCTGAGCCTCCACAACCTGCAAGTGATGCTGCCATAAGACCAGCCATTGCGATACATGCAATACGCTTTGATTTCATAGTTTTGTCCTCCTTAAAACCTTCTTTGTTTTTAACTTTATATTAAGTATACATTAATTTACTTTTTAGTCATCACTCAATTTTGTTTTTAATCACAGTATTTTGTACTTTTCGTTAATTTTACCATTATCATTATTTTTTTTCAATATCATATAGACATTTTATCTATATATTTTTATCTTTAATTAGCATTTTATTGTTTTTTTAGCTAATTAGCCGCTAATTTATATCGCTTTTAGCTTGTGATGATTGTTTAATAATTGTATTATTATAGATAGGAGGTGGTTTACATGTTAGCTAAAGAATTAATTTCCTGCACTGTACTGTCAGGTTACAATATTCAGAAAGATATTGAGAACGCAAGATTCCACAGTGCGTTCTTTACATATGAAGAATCAATGATTAACGATGGTCTGATTCATCTTCTGGCCAACGGCGATATTTCTTTTGCTTATTCATGCAGTTATACCTTCTCTTTCATTCCGTGTTACCATTTCTTCTATATATATGAAGGAACTCTTACAGTAACATCGGGCAACAGCAAATCATCATATTCCAAGAATACAGCCGCGCTTTTTGAGGCAGGATCAGAAATAACATACGCCACGAACGGCAAGTGTCGTTTCTACGATGCATTCATCCTCGGAGCTCCGCTTCGCCTGTATCACGAGTTTCTCCCCGAATCCATATATTATAAAAAGGACTCTGCCGGAGCCTCTGTACTCTGGAGTCATCTTTCACTGATAAGCAGACTCCAGGGGGAGTTGTCTGCCACCGATATTTTCAGAATTTCCAAATGGTTTAATGATATCCTGACCGAATTATGTGTATTTATTGAAAACTCATCCAAGAAGATGGATTGTGTGCCTTCTTATCTTTTATCGGTAAAGAATCAGATGGATACAAACTACGCCGAACCGATGTCGCTTGATGACCTCGAGGCAACTTACAGGATCAGCAGATACAGGATATGCAGAGAATTTTCATTTCACTTCGGTGAATCACCTATGCGCTATCTCAACAGTCGCAGGATCGATGCTGCCAAAAGGCTCCTTCTCACAACAGATCTGTCCGTCCACGAGGTCGGATCCCAGGTTGGAATCGAGAACACAAACCATTTTATAAATCTGTTCAAAAAAGACACCGGTACAACTCCGCTGTCTTTCAAGCAGGCTGCACCGGTGTCTATTTCCGATTTGCATTACAATTGATATGTAGTTTTATTATCGTTCTATTCTGGCAACGCTATCCTTTACCACGATTCGTCCATCCACGACAAATATGCCATCAGTATATTTTTCGTTGGATATCTTTTTTATAATCTTATGCATGGTTCTCTCTGCCATCTCCTGCATATTGATCTCGTATGTGGTCACGCCTATATCGCAGCTTCCAGGATACATGTAATTATCAAACCCCACAACGGACACATCCTCAGGAACTCTGTAGCCCGCAGCATTGAGTATCTTTATGAGCGTAGCTGCCGCAAGATCACAGTTGCACACAAACGCTGTAGGCATATTCTTTGGAAGTTTAAAACAGTTCTCCTCGTCAAACTGACCCGTCTTCACATCTCTGTCCGGAATAACCCAGTCTTCTCTGAGCGGAATATCATGCTCCAACAAAGACTTTATATAGCCCAAATATCTGTCAGTTATACTGTTCGTTGAACCTATCGTGCCAACATATGCAATATCTCTATGTCCCATATCATACAGATAATTAGTCAGCATATAGCTTCCATAGAAACTGTTTGCTATAACCGTGTCTATCGGTCTCGAATTGTCATAGTAATCCACATATTCTACAGGAACCTTGGCTGTCTTCTCCAGCTTTTCCAGGTATTCCTTACCCATGGAACCTACAACAACTATTCCATCAACCTTGTCGTCCTCCAAGAGCATAGGCATCTCAGCGTTCAATACACTATCTCTGGAAACAAACTCCAGCATAGTAAAGCAGCCTCTTGCCACCGCCTTTTTGTTAAGCACCTGATATAACTGCCAATAGAACGACGGATACTTTCCAAGATATATCTCTTGAATGAGAACACCAATATTATACTTTTTCTTTGCCGTCTTCTTTCTGATCTCAGATGGTGACTGGTATCCCATCTCATCTGCCAACTGTTTGATCTGTGCTCTGAGCTCCTCGCTGACACCCTTCTGATCTGAAAGTGCCTTTGAGACCGTCACGGTACTCACGCCAACAATGGCAGCTATGTCTCCCAATTTTACTGATTTTGCCATAACTAGTCCTTCTCACTTTATTTTTTTCACGTGGCTAAATAACTTAATTTTTATTTTATTTTTAGGTTAAACTATTGTCAAGTACAAAGTGATACAGTCTGCTCATATAATCTCCACGCATAGTTTCAATGAGCATTCCAGCATTCATGAGGAGATCTCCCCCATACACTTTCTCCGTTCCGTCAAGTCTGTAATCTGCATCCACGTCAAGCCCTAAAAGTTTTATCTTTCTACTGTGTACGTTAGGTCTTCCAAGCACCTGAACGTAAGTCACCAACGCCTCACTCTTATCCTTTGCAACAACCATCCAGCAATCATACAGTCCATTTTCCCTATACGATGCAACCCTATAATAATCACCCTCCCTTACAAGATCATTATATTTATGATACATAGACACCTGCTCAGGGATCATCGCACGTTCTTCTTCACTTATTTTTGTGATATCGAGTTCATAGCCAAATGTTCCCGCCAGAGACACATGTGCCCTGGTCATAAAAGGTGTACTCCTTCCAACTGTGTGATTAGGGCAATCCGACACATGGGCGCCCATGGTCGAAAGCGGATATATCAGTTCCGTTCCCTCCTGTATAGAAAGTCTCTCTATGGCATCCGTGTCATCGGAGCACCATATCTGCGGACTGTAGTAAAGCATGCCAGGGTCAAATCTTGCACCACCGCCCGAGCAGTTCTCAAGCAAAAGATCTGGGAAATCGTTAACAAGGCGCTCTTGCAGCTCATATACTCCAAGCACATACCTGTGAGCCAATTCTCCCTGCCTGTCTCCGGTGAATTCTACGCTGCCGATATCCGTGAGCTGTCTGTTCATATCCCACTTAACATACTCAATATTTGCGGATGAGATCACGTTATGCACACATTCATACACATAGTCTCTAACTTCTTTTCTCGAAAGATCAAGCACGTACTGATTTCGCGATAATGTAGCCGTTCTCTCCGGAACCGCAAACGCCCAGTCAGGATGCTTTCTGTAAAGTTCAGAATCAGGGGAAATCATTTCAGGCTCCATCCATATTCCAAATTTCAGCCCCAGCTTATTCACCTCATCAACAAGATGTTTCAAACCGCCCTTGATCTTGTTTTCATTTACAAACCAGTCTCCAAGACTTGTGGCATCATCATTTCTATGTCCAAACCAGCCATCATCCATGACCAGCATCTCTATTCCATGTTCTGCCGCACTCTTTGCTATCGCAAGGAGCTTATCGGTATCAAAGTCAAAATATGTAGCCTCCCAGTTGTTGATGAGGACAGGTCTCTTCTGGTGAAGATATCTGCTCCTTATCATGTGGCATCTGTAAAAATCATGAAGATTTCTAGTCATCTGTCCAAGTCCATCATGGCTGTATGTAAGCACAACCTCAGGCGCTGTAAACGTCTCTCCAGGCGTGAGCCACCACTCAAAACCCTCTGAATGTATGCCCATGACTGCGCGTATGGAATCAAACTGTGATTTCTCTATCTGTGCGATGAAGTTACCCGAGTACACAAAATGCATTCCATATACATCACCCGTAGTCTGATCTGTACCCTTTGTCATCCATGCCATAAACGGATGGTCCTGGTGGGATGACTCACCGCGGAGAGAGCTTACACTCTGCTTGCCATAAGCTATCGGGCGTCTCTCGATCTGTCTCTCCCTAGCCCATGAGCCATGAAGAGTGAGCATCTCAAAATCCTCGTCATCCATGTCTATACATGCAGAATATACCTTTGTGAGCCTGATATTCCTATCACCTGCATTTTTCACGCTCACACTTCTGGTTATAACATCCTCATCCTCAAACACAGAATATATCAGGTCAACATCAATGCCACATCCCCCATCCATCATATGGACAACGAGAGTCTGAACCTCCTCTTCTCCCGCAAATGATGCCGGAAGGCCACTAATCCCCGGCTTTCCATTTACAATATCGTAATCCACAAATTTCAGATCAACGGTTCTGCTGCCATTTGCGGTCTTTACTGCAATACAACTCTCCCTGTAGTCTCCTATTCCATTTCCGGAATACTCTGTCGGAAATGTGTCCATAAATGAACATCTCTCCCTGTTATTCTTGGACGGAACAAAAGGAGCCTCACACGTTCTCAAAAACTGATCACATTTCTGCGGACGGATCTTCTGTCCATAATATATATGTCCGACAAACCCCTCTTCATCGGCGATTCCGATACGATAACTCGTGTTTCTCGTATCAAGTTCAAATATTCTGTTTGCCTCATCATATCTTATGCTCATATGTATCTATAGTCTCCTCGTTTTATTTATGGGTATCACTCTCTGCTTATGTATTCAAGAAATTCAAGTGCAAGATCCATATTCTTGGCATTCTCGCCAAATCCCACTGCAGCATCCATTTCATACCAGCCGGTATCCTTCACCCAGGAATTATCACCGATCTTTATTCCGACAGGTATCTTCTCACCCGTTTCAATAACCGTTGCATACACAAACGAATCTTTATACTTTTCTTTCAGTTCATCAGTCAGTACCTTATCAAGATCCTGCATATATCCGAACTCTCCAAAACTCATGACAAGGTCTGTGTCGGCAAAGAACACGTCCACCGCATTCGCCATAAATTTGTTCTGTATAAGCTGTAGACTATCCTGACTCATGGCATCATTCGGATCAGTTGACACGCCGATCCCTGTACTTATACTGACATATTCCTTCTCCGCATCAAGACCATTTTCACTTAGGAATTCCTCATAATACGCCTTGTCGTTCGCCGCGGATTCCTGTTGTGTAGTGTTGACCGCAAGGATGTTGAGTGCCGCAGATTCCGCCGTAAAATGTTTTACGACAAGGAATACAACTATGCCCACAACAACAAGTGCAAATAGAGCCTTCGGAGCATAATACTCCAGTATGTATTCCTTTTTCTGCTGTTTGTTCATAAGGCTGAGTTTCTGTTTCTCAGACATATGCTCATCCACATCCAAGACACTCTCCGGCTCTCGTTTCTCTTTTTCATCGGTTTTCTCATCGATGATATGTCCAGCGATACTTTTTATATTTTTCTTTTCTATTTCTCTCTCTTTTTTTATTTCTTTTTCTATTTCTATTTCTTTTTCTGGCATATAATCTCCTATACTACTCCTATACGCGTTTGCCACACACTGCCGTTACTTTATACATTGTAGCATTTTTTAGTTAATTTTTAAACAGGTTTTTAGCATTTTTAACTATATTTTACTTTTACAAAAGGGACCTCAGCCTCAAAGCCGAGATCCCTCTTGTTCAGCGCATTGGCTGGAAAGTGCATTCGTATGTTAATTTTTGTAGTATATGGAAGGAATGTTTTTATTTTTCGGCAGTAAATTCTGCCATACTTTGTGATTGTTTATTTAACAAGCTCCTGCACACATGCTTTCATCTCGTCTATCTTTGACATGGCATTTTTTAGGCTGTTTTCATTCACGCCAAAGTAGAATTTGATCTTTGGTTCATTTCCGGAAGGCCTAACCGCGAACCACGCATTATTTTCCAGCTCATAGTACAGCACGTTCGACTTTGGAAGGCCCATATTCTCCTCTTCGCCATCAAGCGGCTTGCGGATTCCGCTCACATAGTCCCTCATGCCGGTAACTTTGATACCTGCAAAGGTCGTAAGTGGATGGTTTCTGAAGTTCTCCATCATCTCCTTAATCTGTGCTGCACCATCTACACCCTTTAGAGTTATCCCAAACGCACCTTCAAAGTAATAGCCATATTTGCGGTAAACCTCTTCCATGGCATTACAGATGGTTTCTCCCTGCAGCTTATAAAATGCTGCTATTTCACATAAAATGACAACGGCTGCGCAGGCGTCCTTGTCACGAGTGTAGTCTCCTACCAAACATCCAAAGCTCTCCTCCATTCCGAAGATGAACTTGTATGTGTTGTTCTTCTCAAAGAGAAGTATCTGCTCACCTATGTACTTGAATCCGGTGAGTGTCTCTATATATTTCAGTTTGTAATTCTCTGCTATCGCCTTTGTAAGATTGGTGCTGACAACCGTGTTACAGATAGCTCCGTTTGCCGGCAGCTTGCCGACTGCCTTCTGCTCGCAGCATACATATTCTGCTATCAGGGCACCTGTCATATTGGCATTGAATCGGACATATGGATATGCCGGATCATCTGCAAATTCCGTGTCCTTCCAGATTCCCGTGCTGTCCTTGACGTATATTCCAAGTCTGTCTGCATCAGGATCTGTGGCCATGATAACGTCCGCATCAACCTTCTTTGCCAGTTCTATTCCCATGGCAAATGCTGATGGTTCCTCCGGATTTGGTGACTTGACTGTACTGAAGTCCCCGTCAGGAACAGTCTGCTCCTCTACAACATATACGTGCTTGAAGCCAAGTCTCTTGAGCACTTCCCTTACAGGTACATTTCCTGTTCCATGAAGTGGTGTGTATACTATCTTGATATCGTCTGCAACCTTCGGAATTATGTCGCCGTGGATGGTCTGCTTTATGAGCGCCTGATAATAGTTCTCATCAACACTTGCAGGAACCATACAGAACAGACCGTCTGCAACCGCCTTGTCCTTGTCCATGGTCTTGACATCCTCGTATCTCTCTACATCCGCCACATGCTTCAGGATATCCTGATCCTGAGGGGATACGATCTGGCTGCCGTCCTCCCAGTACACCTTATAGCCGTTGTACTCAGGTGGATTGTGGCTTGCTGTTACCACGATTCCGGCTATACATCCAAGCTCTCTCACTGCAAATGACAGTTCAGGTGTAGGGCGGAGTGCATCAAACACATAAGTCTTTATGCCATTTGCATTGAGACACAGAGCTGATGCCTCTGTGAACTCTGCTGACATATTTCGGCAGTCATGTGCAATTACTACACCTCTCTTAGCAGCCTCAGGGCCAACCTCAAGTATGTATTCTGCAAGGCCCTGTGTAGCCTTTGTAACTGTATATATATTCATTCTGTTGGTTCCAGCACCCATGATTCCGCGCATTCCGCCGGTTCCAAATTTCAGATTCTTGTAGAATCTGTCCTGGATCTCTTTGTCATCATCTGCGATACTTCTAAGCTCTTCCTTGGTCTTCTCATCAAAGCAGTCTGACTCAAGCCAGAACTTGTATTCGTCCATGTAACCCATCTTTTTTACCTCCACCTTGTAATTATTTTTAGTCGCTACCGCGATCTTCGAATCTATTTTCTGCTGACATTTATTTGCCAGCCATTTCGTTTCTTACCAGTCATCCCGTTTTACGAGAACATCGCCTTCACATTTACCGCAAGCCCGTCAAGCTGCTCTGCCGCATCCTCCTGTGAGTTTCCCTTTACCCCGAGATAGAACTTGATCTTCGGCTCTGTGCCTGAAGGTCTCACAAGGAACCATGCGCCATCCGCAAGCTGATAATATATCATGTTGGACTTTGGAAGCACCGCCGCCTCGGACTTGCCTGTCGCTGCGTCTGTCTCTGTTCCAAGCTTGTAGTCGTAGATCTTCTCCACGCTGTAAGTTCCGACCTTCTGCACCGGATTATCTCTCAAAGTCTGAATCATAGACTGTATCTTTGCAGCGCCCTCACGTCCGTCAAACTTCATGGTCTGAACCTTCTCCTTGTAGAAGCCATATTCCTGCCACAGCTCAACCATTCTGTCCCACAGAGTCATTCCGCGGTTCTTGTAGTATGCCGCAGCCTCACAGAGAAGCATCAGCGTTCCAACCGAGTCCTTGTCCCTTGCATATGTGCCAGGCAGACAACCAAATGTATCCTCAAGCCCGAACACATAATTGTGTTCGCCAGTCTGCTCGTAAGCTCTCATTCTCGATGCTATATTCTTAAATCCGATCAGGTTGTTGCAGTCACAGAAGGTGTCGTACTTCTTACATATCTCCTTGACCATATTGGTGATAACAACCGTAGTTACAATCGCCGGATTCTCAGGCAGTCTTCCGCTCTGGGATCTCTGCATCAGCACGTAATCACAGAGGATCGCACCGAACATATTGCCCGTAAATTCTTTATACTCATTATTCTTGCTGTCATATCCATACATTCCAAGCCTATCCGCATCAGGATCTGTGACAAGAATCAGCTCGCCGCCGACCTTCTTCGCCAGCTCAAGACTCAGGGCATACGCCTCTGCGCCCTCAGGATTTGGAGATTTCACAGTTGGGAAATTACCATCCTGAACGGCCTGTTTCTCAACGACATGTACATCCTTGAAACCCAGCTCGCTTAGAACTCTTGTAACAGGCTTAAGGCCTGTTCCGTGAAGCGGAGAATATACGATCTTCAGATCTCCTGCCTTCTGAATCTCCTCCGGATTCATGACAAGCTTGTGAAGCTCTCCTATATATGCGTCATCGATCTCCTGACCGATCACATTCAACAGTCCTGCATCTATTGCAGCGCCCTTGTCCATAGTCTTAACCACGGAGAAATCTTCTATCTTGTTGACCTCTGCAATGATTTCCTTATCCTGCGGAGATACTATCTGAGCTCCATCATCCCAGTAAACCTTATATCCGTTGTATTCCTTTGGATTGTGGCTTGCCGTTATATTCACGCCGATATTGCAGTGCAGATGTCTCACTGCAAATGAAAGCTCCGGTGTCGGGCGGAGCGCATCAAACAGATACACCTTCACGCCATTTGCGCACAGGCAGAGTGCAGTCTCAAAAGCATACAGAGAAGCATTATTCCTGTTGTCAAATGCTATCGCTGCCGATGGCTTTGATATTCCGATCTTCGCCAGGTAGTTAGCAATTCCCTGTGTTGCCATGCGAACCGTGTAAATGTTCATGCGGTTCGTTCCCGCTCCCATCACGCCTCGAAGTCCACCTGTTCCAAACTCAAGGTTTGTGTAAAATCTATCTTCAATCTCCGCTTCATTATCCTTTATGTTTACGAGCTCCTGCTTCGTAACATCATCTACCTGATCGCTGCCAAGCCACATCTCGTATCTCTGCTTTGCGTCCATCTTCTACCCCTTTCCTGACCTCACAGGCCACACAGATTTTTCCTTTTTATCTATCCACAATTTATCTTCCGTTCATTTTATTAGGCTATTTTTAGCTAATTTATTGTTATTTGTATAATATATTAAGCAGTTTTTAAATTCAATATTTAATCTTGCAATTTATATCACTTTGTTGCGCAGATGTATATTGCAGCCGTTTTATTTAACTAAAAGAATTATATTTTCTGCAATTGACTTGTAATATAACCGACCTTTTTTATTCCTTTACAGAGGCCATTTGTGATCTGCTCAAGATCAACCTGAGCGTTGTAGCCGGATTTGTGTACAGCAAGATCACGGAAGCACAGAAGGATCAGAAGGAGCTCGTAGTCCAGGTGGCATCCAGGGATCTGAAGAGCCGAATGCCGGAGTATGAACTGATCAGGATCATCGGTATACTGATCGATAATGCGCTTGAATCGACCACCCCATTTGGCACTGCATATCTGTACCTGGACAGCAGGCAGAACCAGATAGAAATAAGAACAAGAAACAAGGGTTCCGTCAAAACCAACGAATTCCGCCAGAATATGTTCTCACCGGGATATACCACCAAAACCGGAGACAGACATGGCCATGGTTACGGTCTCTACAACCTGAAAAAACTGACCGACAAGTACAATGGTAAAATATATCTCGACACGGTAAATACCGACCAGGGAGACTACATACAGTTCGACGTCATCGTATAATGACAGCAAAGCGCCGTCCGGTCACCAGACCAGACGGCGCTTTTTTGTATTTGCTATATATTATACTTATGCTACTCTGCCAGCTTGTTGAGCTTCTCAACAAGTGCTGTCTGGAGAGCTTCAAGCTTTGCATCTGCATCATCAAGGCTTGTTCCCTTGATTCCGTAGTACAGCTTGATCTTTGGCTCTGTTCCTGATGGACGTACACATGCCCATGCGCCATCCTCAAGGTCGTAGTAGAGAACGTTGGACTGTGGAAGTCCTGACTCTGTGACCTCTCCGGTGGCAAGATCTGTGATCGTGTTCTTCTCGTAATCACGAACCTTGAGAACCTTGAGTGTATCGATCTGAGTAAGTGACTCAGCTCTGAGTGAGGACATGATCTTGCGGATCTTCTCTGCTCCTGTAACACCCTTGAGCGTTATTGTGTAGAGGCCTTCCTTGTAATATCCGTACTTCTCATAGAGATCAAGCATGTGATCCCACAGAGTGATTCCCTGGCTCTTGCAGTATGCTGCAGCCTCGCAGAGACACATAACTGCAACCGGAGCATCCTTGTCTCTTGCGTATGTTCCAACGAGACATCCGTAGCTCTCCTCCATACCCATTACGAAATTGTATGAATTATTCTGCTCGAAGAACTTGATCTGCTCACCGATGAACTTGAAGCCTGTTAGAACCTCGATGAGGTTGACATTGTAATCTGCAGCCAGTGGATCAGCCATATTTGTGGTTACAATAGTCTTGACCATGGCCGGATTCTTTGGCATGAGACCGCATTTTGTTCTCTCTCTGAACTGGTATTCAGCGATTATAAGTCCTGACATATTTCCTGTAAATGGCATATACTTGCCTGTCTTTGTATCGAGTGCGTATATTCCAAGACGGTCTGCATCAGGATCTGTAGCGAGAACTATGTCCGCATTCTTCTCCTTTGCCAGCTTGAGGGCAAGCTCAAATGCCTTTGGATCCTCTGGGTTTGGATACTCAAGCGTTGTGAACTCAGGGTCTGGAAGCTCCTGCTCAGGAACAATGTATACGTTTTTGAAACCAAGCTCGGACAGGACTCTCTTTACAGGTACAAGACCGGTTCCGTGGAACGGTGTGTATACGATCTTGATGTTCTCTGACTGCTCCTTGATGATCTCAGGATGAATGATCTGCTTCTTGAGTTCCTCCATATACGCGTCATCTATCTCGGCACCTATGATAGTGAGAAGGCCCTTGTCAAGTGCCTCCTGCTTATCCATGGTCTTTACTGTATGGAAATCTGTTACAGCCTTAACCTCTGCGATGATCTCTCTGTCCTTTGGAGCTGTGATCTGCGCGCCATCCTCCCAGTACACCTTGTAACCGTTGTACTCTGGTGGATTATGGCTGGCTGTTATAACTATACCTGCTGTACATCCAAGCTTTCTGACTGCATATGAAAGCTCAGGTGTAGGTCTGAGTGACTCAAAGAGATATGACTTGATTCCATTTGCACACAGGCAGAGAGCTGCTTCTGCTGCAAACTCTGGAGAATACTTTCTTGAATCGTATGCTATTGCCACGCCCTTGTCCTGCGCATTCTGCTTCACAATGAAGTTTGCAAGACCCTGTGTAGCCTTGCGGACGGTGTAGAAGTTCATTCTGTTGGTTCCTGCGCCTATCACACCTCTGAGTCCACCAGTTCCAAATACAAGATCACGATAGAATCTGTCCTCGATCTCAGCCTCATCATCAGCTATGGCTGCAAGCTCCTTCTTGGTGTTCTCATCGAAATAATCATCTGTCATCCAAAAATCATATGTGTCTCTGTAACTCATCTTTCTACTTCTCCTTCTTTTTTCTCATTTAGTATGCCCTTTTATGAACGTTCTGCTGTTTGAGCAATCACTGCTCAGCGCTTCCTATTTTCTCAGGAATTCTAGTGGATCTCCCTCAGCCAGAAAATGTGTCATGAGGTATGCTCCTCTGAGCGACACCTGTTCCTCTGACAGGATTCTTCTGACCTCACCTCGGTCTGCGAGTATGACCTGTATGTCCTCTGTGCTCTCCTTGCTGTCGAGATTTGGTGTTCCTGTAACTGTTCCAAATACAGCACTGCTCATCTCATCCGTAAATCCCGGGCCCATATAGAATGGCCTTCTGTAGAGTTCTTCTCCGCCCTCATATACATCAAGGGTAAGCCCTGTCTCTTCCTTCATCTCCCTGACTGCTGCCTGCGCCGGAGTCTCATCTCCGTCCACCAGTCCTGCAGGAAGTTCATATATATATGTATCGAGTGGGTATCTGTACTGCCTTATGAGCACCAGCTTCGGCTCATCTTCCAGCTTAACTCCATATATAACTATTCCTTCCGGTTTTATATCGTGGGTCTTTATCTTGATGTCGTTCTCTTTATTCCTTGAAGCAAAGTAATAATTGAAGTCTTTTCCAGCCGTGTCAACCGCATCTATATGATAGAGGTTGAGGAACGGATTGTCTGTGAGTTTTTGTACACCTTTGTATTTCTCTTTCACTTCATCACATCCCTTCTGTGTATTTTAATGTATTCAGCCGACCATACATTCGCAAAACCGCACGGTTCCCGTGTTCTTTCGCTGCTGCGCAGCTATTTTGCTCATTGTATGGGGCGGTGACTCTATTCGAGTCACCACAGGATAAGAACACCTGATTCTTACATGCAAGCATGTCGAATCCGCTGTTCTTATCCTGCACGGCTGAATATTTACCTTTATTCAAAATTAGCATAGTTTTTACAATATATCAAATTCTTTTTTAAGTAATTTTATCATTTTTTAGCTATTTTTAATGTTTTTTAGTATATTTGCGTCATTTTGCCATATTTTTCTATGTGATTCCTGGTTTTGATGCAACTATGTGCCTCCTGATTCTCTGTCGATACCAGTTGATATTCTGCATCTCTCAACCTGCAGTAATAAAATGTCTGTCCTGCCTCCTCTGTGTAGGTTTCAAATACTCCCGTAACGATCACCTCACTCTGGTCCGCCGGGTAATCGCCTGGATATACTGCACCTCCACCAAGTTCAAATTCAAGCCCCTGACTGCAGCATGCCAGAGCGTCAGCTATGAGACAATAATTATAATATTTGTCGGTTATTGGATAATAGGATGCATAATACTTTCCTTCTATCCTTATCGTCTTGCCCTCATATTCCTCAGGTTTTGACATCATCTGATATACCGTCGCATATACAAGATCGCTTCCCATAAGTGTGAGATCCACATCCACACCCTCAGACTTGTATTGCGCTATAACTGAGCTGTCTCCATTCACAACCTGCCCATATGTTGGTTCTGATGTCGCCTCAGTTACAGATGCGGATTCTGTCTCTGTCGTGGTTTGCATCTCTGTTGTGATCGTCGTCTCTGTTGTGGCTCCCACTGACGACTTACTTTCCACATCACCATCGCCTGTTTTCTGATTAAGCACCTTATCCACTGCATTCTGTGTGTTCAAACGACTGCCCGCAGTCTGAGATGCTCCACCACAGCCTGTGACAGTCAGCAGCATACTAAGCACCAATATTGACATAATCAATCGCTTAAATCTGTGTCTGCATCCATGCATTCTTCTATTTCTATTCATATACATATTCTTATCTCCTCATCACTTTCCCTGCTATACTGTTAAAAGCAAATATAACCATATCACACGCAACTATCGTAGAACCCACCGGTGTTGAAAATAATATGGATACCAACATTCCAGCCAAAGTTCCCACAACTGACAATACAGCCGAATATAATACCACCGACCTGAAGCTATACATAACTCGCATTGCTGAAAGTGCAGGGAATACCAGAAGCGCCGTGATGAGCAGGGAGCCCACCAGATTCATTGCAAGCACTATTATCACAGCGATTATCACCGCCAGCGCCAGATTATATGCCCCTGCATTTTTCCCGATTGCCCTGGTAAAACTCTCGTCAAATGTGACTGCAAATATCCTGTTGTAGAATAAACAGAAAAACGCTATTACACATATTGACATAACTATACACAGCCACACTTCTCCCATTGTCAATGTAAGTATTGAGGTTGAACCAAACAACGTTGAGCACACGTCGCCAGATACATTTGCCGACGTGGAAAATACATTCATTATCAGATAACCTACGGCTAAAGCACCGACAGACATCATAGCTATCGCGGCATCTCCCTTAAGCTTCGCATTTTGTCCCGACATAAGTATGAGAATTGCAGCAGCCACAGTCACCGGCATCACTATGATCGTGTTGTTTGTCAGTTTCAGAACAGATCCTACCGCCATTGCTCCAAATGCAACATGCGAAAGTCCATCGCCGATAAATGAAAATCTTTTCAAAACCAATGTTGCACCGAAAAGTGACGAACACAATGCTATAAGAATACCAACCACAAGAGCATACTTAACAAATGGATACTGCATATAGTAAATTAACTTATCAACAAGCTGCACTCTGTCCACCACCTTTCTCATATTCTACCGAAATGATGTTCCAATATCTGCTGTTCTTATATTCATCTCTGCTACCCCAGAACGAACCTCCATGATGCATATGAAGTACATGTCTGGCGCAATCTATTGCCCTCAGATCATGTGATATCATGATCACTGCCACACCATTTTCATTTAACTGCTGTATCATCTGATAGAACTGTGCCGTTGCGACAGGATCAAGGCCAGTTACCGGTTCGTCAAGCAGAAGAAGGTTCTCAGTTGCACACAGGGCTCTCGCCAGAAGGACGCGCTGCTGCTGTCCTCCTGACAAATGCCTGTAACATTTCCTGCGTATATCCCATATTCCAAGTCGTTCAAGTTGAGATTGTGCAAGCTGCTTTTCCTTTCTGCCATAAAAAGGACGTGCTCCGCACTTAGGCAGCGTTCCCGACAAAGCCACCTCCCATACAGTCGCAGGGAAATCCTTCTGCACAGGTGTCTGCTGCGGCAGATAGCCTATATCACGCGATGTCAGATCATCGCCAAACTTTATCTCTCCTGAAACCGGTTTCAACAGGCCAAGCAGAGTTTTTACCAAGGTACTCTTTCCCGCTCCGTTCTCTCCAACTATACAGAGATAGTCTCCCTTGTCTATACTGAAATTAAGGCCTGACGCAACTGCACGTCCATCATATCCCACTGCCAGGTCTTTGCACGTTATATATGACATTTGTTTTCTCCTATAAATCTAAATTTGTTTTATTGTTCAGCAATTAATTCAATGCCTGAGAAAGTACGTTCAAGTTATCTTCCATCACATCCAGATACGTCTCACCATCAGCTACAGCCTTTGCAGTCACAGACTGCATGGAATTCATCGTCAGGATCTCCTGATTTTTCGAATCTGTTGTCTTCTTTATCGACTCTGCTATACTGTGATCTGCACCCTCTATCGTCAGAATAACCGGAAGCTTTAACTCATCCACCTTCTGCGCAAGGAATGTTATCGTCTCAAAACCTGCCTCCGACTCAGCACTGCATCCCACAAATGCAGCATAGTAAGTAAGGCCATAATCATCCGCCATATATCGGAAAGGGAATCTGTCGCCAAACAGAATTGCCTGACGTTTTCCCTTAGAAACTGTTAGTTCGTACCTTCCATCAAGATCATTGAGTTCATCAACGTACTTGCCTGCATTCTCCATGTAATCAGATTTATTATCTGGATCAAGTGCCTGGATATTATCCGCCAACACATTCGTCAACGCCACTGCGTTCTTGAGTGAAAGCCATACATGTTCATCATACTCCGGGCCTTCCTCTCCTCCCTCTTCTTCCTCTGCCTGCATGCCTGGAACAACCTCTTCCTCTTTGACTGCAGTTCCCAAAGCGTCAAGCATATTTACAACCTTCATATCCTTATTAGTCGCTTCTTTCAGGGCACTATCCACCCAGCCATCAGACTCACCGCCAACATACACAAACATATCTGCGTCAGCTATCTTTGCTATATCCTCTGCAGTTGGCTGATAACTGTGAAGATCCATCCCCTGATCGAGCAGCATAGTAAGCTGAAACTTGTCGGAATCACCGCCTATAATATTGCGGATCCAGTCATACTGAGGAAAAGTCGTGCACACAATGCTGTATTTTGAAGCATTCGCAGCATTTTGGGGCGCACTGCCCCCTTTCTGATCAGAATCTGCTGCCGTCATTGATGCTCCGCAGCCACAAAATGCTGAAACAGTAAGTACCGATGCCATAACAAGGCCAAATATTCTATTTTTCATAATGATCAATAAACCTCCGAATTGATTGATAAAATTGACAGGCATATTTTGATGCCTATAATTGGGTAAATTTAATAAACTGCCTCTAGATCAAAAACACCAATAATAAGTATTCGCCCTTATCTTTAGATGTATTTCCAGACGCAATTCTCAGTCAATATCCGTACTTTAAATCAATTCAGCAATTCCACCTTCAGGGAAACGAGCGTATCGGTAAAATACTCGTGGGTATACACCAATACAACTCCAAGTGTGAACACACTTAAGAACGCCAGGAACACTGGCGTAGTTGACATTGTCTTTATATTTGAAAGGAACTGTGCAGCCTGCTGCAAATGCATACATATAGGACATTCCCGCCCCGTACAGTCATGCTCCACATTGCGCGCAATATAGCCGTAAGAGAAAAGTACTCCCGATACAAAGAACACTATAAGAATCCATGACATTATTCTCTTTTTACTCATTCTGCACACCTCCTTTTCATTGTAGGAATTTGGGGATATATAGTTTTCGTTGTGACCGTAACGATGCAATCCCATCTGTAACAATCACGTTTAGTTTAGACTACAGCGACTCCACAACGCCTCTGACAATCTTTGCAAATACCACATATCGACGATCTGTCACAGTCGATCATAAATCCATACCTCTCCTGAACTCCTTTAGCTATGTGATTCATGGTATCGCGGTCAATATGTATGACTCTTCCGCACTTAACACACTGCATATGAAGGTGTTCGTGACAACTATGATCAGCCTTTTCCATTCTATACATACTTGAACCACCATCAGCACTCTGATACTTTATCAATTTGTCCTGGGTAACCATGCGGTCAAGATTGCGATATACAGTTGTTGTATTCGCATCTATGCCATTCTCATCCAAATACACACTTACATCAGCCGCGCAAAACCCTCTGTCCTGCCTCTCAGTGGCAAATGCCTCTATAGCCTGACTTATTCTCGTTTTATACTCCCTCGCCATAATATTCCTCTTTTTTGAATTTGCAAGTCATTTGCATTTTACTGCATCATAAACGGCTTTTAACTTTATGTCAACACTTTTTTATCACTTTTCCATCACTACTATCTTGTTTGATATATTGCTGACAAATGGTATTTTGCCAATGACTTTATATACCGGTATGAACTCAGCCATTCCTTCTACAAGACTGTGCTGTTCTATGTATCTGTATTTCGGTATGATCTCCGCCAGCTTCTTTCCATTTGACACGCCCCAGGAAAACCTGGCATGGCTTTCATGGATGGATTTCTCCTTGATATGCTTTGCCATGAACGGAGCCATAGTCTCTACGAGCACCGTAGCATGAGTAAATTTCCTGTCTATTATGTCGAATATTTTCTTCACATCAGCTTCTGTGAGATACATCGTAAGCCCCTCTATGATGACCAGCACAGGTTCACCGGCATACTCTACCATGTCAGCCCATTTGTCGTCCATGGCAGATTCCGCTATCTGGTACACCGGTCCGTCCTCCTGCAGGAACTTTGCCCTTACAGTCATGGTCTCCGGGAGATCAATGTTGTACCAGTCTTTATATTTGCCCTCATTTCTATAGCAACGGGTGTCAAGACCACAGGCGATATTCACAACCACAGCACCCTTGTGCTTCTTCAGGAATTCTGATACAAGCTTATCAAGCACTATGGTTCTCGCTATAACTCCGCTTCCCATTGCCAGATCCTTGTCCGCCAGTGAAAAGTCATAATCCAGGCTGTCAACTATCTCTATGGCCTTGCCATCGTATATGGCATGATCCGGTTTTCTTGATTCTTTCACTCTGGCATAGAGTGTCTGGAGCATCGTCTCCGGGACTCCCGTTATGTCTACCTTTGATCTGCTTACTGTATTGTTCTGTGTGCTAACCATTTTCTCATTTCCTCCTGCTTTTTAATTGTGCAAACACATGAGAGGCGCTGCGCGCGGCGTTTGCGTGCCTCACAACATGTCGTCAAGCGCAGCTTGATGACCTGCGCGCACATCAGTGCGCTTCCTCTGCCGGAATCCTCCCACTTACGTGGGCCCCTCCTTATGAAATATAACATTTGTCATGTTTTGTTATGTTCGTAAAAATAAGAGGTTCATCGATGATGAACCTCTTTCTTTAAACTCTCTATCAACTTTTCTGTACCGCCTGTGGCATGAATGCCAATCTTTTCTGTCAGATACATTTTCTTCTCCACATCTACATCCTCGTTCAGTATCGCCATGGCCCCTTCAAGCCGCATCTTAGCCAGCACGCGAACCAAAGTCTCATCCGGCTCGCATCCAAGCTGTGACCTGTAATATGCCGCAAATGAATGTCTCATGAACTCCTCAACCCTCTGGTGATAATTCTCATAGCAGCTGCCGTCAGCGCCATGCATGATGATCATTACCTCTTCCCTGTGTGCCAGAAGGAATTGCATCATGATCTTATCTGCATCTACGCCCGTGGCGGGGTTCTCAATCTCCCCCTTCATAAGTTCTCCAAGCATGGCTTCATATTGGTTCACAAGCGGTTCAAGTATCGCCTTAAACAGAGCCTCCTTGCTCTCAAATGAAAAGTAGAAAGCTCCGGTGGTAACTCCAGCACTCTTGCATATCTTTCTGAGGCTTGCCCTCTGGTAACCATTTTCAAGGAATTCCTCTTTGCCGGCTTTTTTAAGTTTTTCTATCGTTTCACTACGCTTGTCGTTTTCCATAACACACGTTATGTTAGCACAAACTAACTAGTCTGGCAACATATTTTTGAAAGTATTATCTATTTCCCATCCAGGTATCTTCGCACCGTCTCAAGCCCTCCAATCGGCACGCAAAACTTCTGGTCATGGTTCTTACATGCCTCATAGGTTTCCTCCAGATCAAACCAGCTCACGCCGTCCAGCTCTTCCTTCTGGATCGTCAGGTCTGCTATGTCCACCGGTTTCTGATACACGAACACAAATGCCACCTCATTATCCCTGAACATTTTGCCGTGAAATTCCTTCTCATACTGTATTCTGAATGTTCCCGCAAAATCGAGGTCTTCATTTTTGGCATTTATGCCCAACTCCTCACCCAGTTCTCTGAGTGCCGACTCCATCGGCTCATCGCCTGCCTGTATATGTCCGGCAGAGGAAGTGTCATACCTTCCGGGAAAAGAATCCTTATCCATCGACCTCTTCTGCAAAAGAACCTTGTATCTTCCATTCTCCTTCTTTGCTATCCAGATATGGGCAGTCCTGTGGCATATGCCTTTTGCATGCGCTTCACTCCTCTCCACCGTGTCTCCGGTGGGATTGCCCTGTTCGTCACATATATCAAAAAGTTCCATTATAGTGTACCGTCCTTATTCATTCATACATGAACCATTATTGTTTATCAACTCCGATTTGTAAAGCAAACAGCTAACATTTTTCTACTATTCTACACTTTGTATACTTTTATAAACGTTTTATAAAATACCAGTAATCGCACTTGATATTGACCACTTTTTAGGATATCCTCAGATCACAATAAGTTACTAAATAAGTCAGCTCTAATTGACACTAACATTATTGAATGTTAGAATTCTTGTATGATATGATTATGGTAACCTTACCATGCGAAATGGGAACTTTAAGAGATGGGTGTTCTACCATATAAAACAAATGAACAATTTTAATATGGATGTTCTACCATACAAAATGGAACAATTTTATGGGAGCCCTACCATGCAAAAAGGTTTTTAAGAGCTGTGCATTTTAGCACAGCTCTTTTATATTCTCAGAAAGGCGATAATGGATATCCTAAATTTTTACTATATTGATTTAAAATACATAAGAAATCTGTCTCGTGCAGATGACAACGTAATGTCAGTCTCCCCTCAGGTAGGTAAGGAGAATCGACCATTTCTTGGAATAATCATTCTTATAGGTGGTCAGAAATATTGCATCCCCCTTACCTCACCAAAAAAGAAATTTGAAAATATGAAAAGCCAGATTGATTTCATCAAAATATTTGACCACAACAGCAGGCATCCTGAGTATTCTTCTAAAATCATAGGAATTCTCAATCTAAACAATATGATTCCAGTTAACAACTCAGTTATATCTAAGGTCAATCTGAAATTAAACCCTCACGATACCCCAGATAAAACAAAACGAAAGATTCTTATTCAAAAACAATTATCCTGGTGTCGGGATCATTCCGATACTATAATCAACAAAGCCAATAAAGTCTACTCTCTCATAACTGATTTTCCCGACAAAAATCGCAACCTTACAAAAAGATGTGTAGACTTTAATAAACTTGAGCAAGTTTTATCTAAATACTCAGATGACTAAAATCCCTACACCACCAGCCTCGCCTTCGCCCTGCCGGTTCTGTCCTTTTCCACCACTATCTGCTTGTCAATCTTCTCCTTGAGTTCAGTCACGTGCGATATTATTCCCACCAGCTTGCGTCCCTCGGTCACGCTGACCAGCGCTTTGTATGCCTGTGGCAGAGTCTTTTCTGTATCAAGGGATCCAAAGCCCTCATCCACAAACATGGTATCTATCTGAATTCCGCCAGCCGAAGCCTGCACCTCATCGGAGAGTCCAAGTGCAAGGGAGAGTGATGCCATAAATGACTCGCCCCCAGAAAGAGACTTAACGTCTCGTCTGCTGCCGTTGTAATGATCCACAACACAGAGGTCAAGGCCGATCTGGCTTCGCCTGTCACTGCTGTCCGTCACACGCGCCAGTTCATACTGACCATCTGACATCTTCAGGAATCTCAGATTTGCACGCTGAATTATCCTGTCAAAATACGACATCTGTATATACGCCTCAAGGTTTATCTTGTTCTTGCCGGATACATTTCCTGAGGCAGTGTCATAGAGTGACTTCACGCTTACATATTTCTTTTCTTTTGCCAAAAGCTCATCGGACTTTCTGCTTATATTCGCCATCGCCGTTTCATTTGCACGGATGCGGCTGTTTCCATCCTGCATGAGAAGCCTGATCCTTCCCAGCTCATCTCTCACTGCGGTTTTATCTTCCTCAAGCTTAGCAAGTTCGAGCTTCTCTGCTGATTCCAGCGTGTCTGTCAGAGCCTTTATCTGCCCCTCCAGCGTCTTAATATCCTGGATCACAGCATTATATCTCTTCTCAGCGGTGTCAAATGAATCCTGCAGTTTCTTTGCTCTGCCAAGAATCTCGTTCATCTTCGTTTCCGCCTCACTCCGATTCCTGAATCTGAGCCCCGCGGCCAGTTCTGTCGCCTGTTCTCTGTCTGAGACAACCTTTGCCGTGAGCGCCGATATATTTCTCTCAAGCTCCGCCAGCTTAACCTGCATCCCGGCAAATGTTTCTTCTTCCTGAGGAAGTTTTGCAGCAAGCTCATCCCTTCTGCTGACCCTTTTGCGTTCAGCCTCGATCTGTCTGTCAGCCTCCGCAATCTTCTCATTATAGTATCCAATATTCTTCTCAACCTTTTCCGGCAGAACATCTATATCCTCCGGATCGTCAAATTTCCTTCCAGCCTGCTCAATAATGCTGTTTCTGATCTCCATGACGCTGGCAAGCTTTACCTTTGCATCCGTAGCACTGGCATTTGCCCTGTCGCGGGCTTTGTCAGCATCCTTCTTCGCATCATCTAACTGTGCATCTGTCGGAGCCTCCTTTGGCAGCGATGCAAGGAGTTTGTGCTCCGTCGCACCGCACACAGGGCACGCCTGTCCCTCCTTCAGATCCTTTGCTAGGATTCCCGCCTGGGCATTCCTGTAGAGCGTGCTCATATGCTCATACATATCCTGCTTTCTGGTATACATATCATTATCAAACAGATACTGCTTCTGTGCTTTGTCCACCGCCTGTTTTCTTCTGCTGTATTCCATGAGCAGTCTACTTATGTCATTCAGATAGTCAACAGCGTCAGCCATCTTCTCCCTCGATGCCGTGATTGCAACTATTTTCTCCCCCGCATCCGCAAGCTGTGTCTGCTCCTGCCTCAGCTTTTCTATGCTCTTCTGTTTGTCTGTCACAAGCATTCTGCCCTTCTCTGCCTGTTCATTTTGCCTTTGCAGGAGCTGTTCCTCGTCTGCAATATTTTTTCGCTTCTCGTCCAGTTTCTCATAGTTTGGAAGCTCGTTATTTATAACTGCTGCCTGCCTTTGGAGCTCTTCCGTCTCTGGGAAAGCTTCCTTTGTCCTGTTTAGCTCTGCCTCAGCAGTAGTTCTGTCATTCTGTACATTTGCAAGCTCCAAATGTGTCTTTTCAAGCTGCACTCTGGCTTTCTCTGTCTGCTGTGCCTTGCCTATCAGCGTGTCAAGTTCCCCGACCCGGGTCTCAAGTGTACTGATCTGCTTCTCATATGAATCCGTTCTTGCCTTCTCCGTTACAATAAGCTTTCCGATGAGTGTGATCACCTCATCAATTGGCATCTGGCCGTCCTTCGCCTTTTGAACACTGAGCCCAAAAGGGTCATCCTCTCCGCAGACTATCCCGGATATATACTGCTCTATACTCTTCTTCATATCGTCCCGTTCACTCTGAAGCCTTCTCGTCTCATCCTGAAGACGCTTCTGCAGAACAAAATACCTTGATGTGTGAAAAAGCTTGCTGAATATCTTCTGTCTGTCCCCGGACTCCGCCACCAACAGTTCCTTGAACTCACCCTGAGCAAGCATGGATATCTGCGAAAACTGCTCTCTGTCCACGCCCAACAATTCCTGAAGATATGAATTTACCTTCGTTCTGTTGGCGATGACCGAGTCATCCGGCAGATACAGTTCTGCAGCCGCATCCTGCATGGTAGTTCCCTCACCTTTTTTCTTACGTCTCTCATAGGAAGGATTTCTTTTAACTCTGTAAGTCTTCCCCATATGATCAAATGTCAGCTCAACGTAGGTATCTGTGTCCACATCGGCATACGTTGATCTCATCATCCTCGCATCACGGCTCGCTCCGCTCGGCTCATCATACAGCGCATAACAGATGGCATCGAATATCGTGGTCTTTCCCGCACCTGTATCCCCAGTCACAAGATACAAGCCTTCAGCCCCAAGCTGGGCCATGTCAAGCATCTGGACTCCCGCATATGGTCCAAATGCCGACATCGTAAGATTTATGGGTCTCATCACCAGGCCTCCTTTCACAATGTATCGCCCCTCTCGCCTCCGCGAGCGGGGCAGGTCGTCGGAGCGCATTTGAGTTATTCGCTTCGCTCATAAGCGCTCCTCCTTCCATATAGAGTCTATAATATCCTGAACAAAACTCCTCTGTTCATCGCTCATTTCCTTGTTGTTCTGCTTCTCATACAACTCTCCAAACAGATCTATAGGCTTTTTCCCTTCAAGCACAGCGCCATCGTCTATCGTCTGTGTCACACGGGTTCGGGTGTTGTCGTATCCAAGCTTCATCACATTTGGATAGACCGTTCTGAGTTTTCCCAAAGCATCCGGCACGTCATCCTCGTCCGTGAGAACCACATACAGATAATCATCCACAGCCGTCCCCTCATAGTTTCGCCTGTCCATCAGCTCGTCAAATGTTCCCTTTACCTCGCGCAGCTCATGCATCGGAACAAGCGGAACAGTCCTTATCTCTATTTTCTTGTTCTCAGGGATGTCAACAACTGTCACCGATTTGGTGTGGTTAGCCTCCGAAAGTGAATACTTAAGCGGTGTTCCACAGTATCTGACAGTCTCCCTGCCCACCTTCTGCGGCCCATGTATATGCCCCAGCGCCACATAGTCAAATGAGTCAAATACCGACACATCCACATTGTCCAGACCGCCCACATTCTCCTCCGACTCCGAGCGCACTGCCCCGGTCACGAACTGGTGAGCCACAAGGATATTTGTAACCTTCTCATCAACATCCATGTGCTCCACCGCCACACGGCAGGCATCCGTGTAATCCTTTATATCATCCGCCTCATCAGGGAATACCGCTCTGACCATTGCCGGCTTCACAAATGGCAGCATGTATATGTTCACCATCTGTCCTTTTCCATCCTCCAGCTTATATGGTCTGACCAGCCCATCTCCCATCATGGCTATCTGTGCCGAATCATATACCGGCGATATATGGATTCCACTGAGATCAATCAGACTTGATGCAAATGCCAGCTTGGCCGCCGAGTCATGATTTCCGCTGATGATATACACCTGCAGCTTTCTCTTTGCAAGCGAAGTCAGGAAGCTGTCCAGCAGCTTCACCGCCTCCTCGCTCGGCACAGACTTATCATATACATCCCCGGCTATGATGACTCCATCCGGCTGCTCATCATCGATGATGCCCAGTATTTCTTTTAATATATACTCCTGATCCTCCAGCATGGAAAATTCATTTACACGCTTTCCTATGTGAAGATCAGATAAATGGATCAAACGCATATACACTTCCCCTTTAAACAAAACATTCGTTGAAATAATTATAACATCACCGACAATATATCCCAATTATGTTTATCTTAATTTCGGTGATTTCGGTTTCTCCGCTACATGAAATACCATATTCGTCATATACTATGTAATATAGCACTAGTTTTCATCGGAGGACTCTCTATGGCAACTACTAACAAACTCAATTTTTTTCGTTTTTTCTTCATATCGATCCTCGGAGTGCTGCTACATTTCACCTACAAGTGGTCAAATGACAATCCCGCTGTCGGACTATTCTCAGCAGTGAACGAGTCGACTTGGGAGCATCTAAAACTCATATTTTTCCCTATGCTCCTGCTTACGCTAATCGAATTTCTCTGGGCGCATATAAAAGATAAGCCCCTGCCGGAAAACTATCTTCCAGCAAGGACTATCGGTATCCTGTCAGGTATGGCTTTCATTGTGGTCGGTTTCTACACTCTAAATGGCATACTGGGCAGGAATTATGAGTTTCTGAATATCGCACTTTATTTCGCTGGGGTTGTATATGCATTGCGCACCGAAAACAGATTAGAATCCAGGCAAATGTGCATAAATGACTACGTTGCCATGACCATCCTGGCAATTCTCGCGGTTGCATTCTTTGCATTTACCAACTATCCGCCTGAACTGGGGGTATTTGCGGTTCCTACAACAGATTAACCACACACATCAGAAGCACCACCTGCATTACAAGTATAAGTGGCACTCCAACCGAGAAATAATTCTTCCTTATCTTATGCCTGAACACCACCATTCCAAGCAGAGCACCGATACTTCCCCCGGCAAATGCCATGCCGAGCAGGACAGCTATAGGTATCCTGTATCCGCCCTTGACCGCTCTGTATTTGTCAATTCCGAACATGACAAATGTTACAACACTCACTGCCGCAACGAACCACAATGTCCATCTGTATTCCACAAACACATCCCAGAATGCAAAGCTCCATTTGCCCGCAGGTCTGAGCTTCCACGTCATGAACACCGCAAGCTCTATCACACACACGCACACAGTGAACACTCTCAGCATCATATTCGTCTTGGAGGCCGTCCGATCACACAGTGCAAATGCTATGATCATACCCGGAGCACCTCCGGCTATGGCTATGATTCCCAACAAGACACTGAGCGCCTTATGACTTGTTCTCCTGCGCTTCGCAGCCGTAACTCCATCAAGAACAGCTCCCAGTATATTTATACATATCAGATATATGATTAATTTGTCCATTATATATACCCACCTTGTCTACTGACATTGTATACAGACATTATATTCCATAGGGCATGACCATAACAAGTGACAAATGTCAAGAACTCGTGGCAAACAAAAAAGAGCAGAACTACGGCTGTATACATAGTTCCACTCTCCTATATACTTCTACTGATCTGCGATGAGCACCTGCGGCTGAACCTTTCTGATGTTCCCCGCTCTGATAAATGCTACCACAGAGAATAACACGCTCATAAATACCAATGGTATAACCAGTGATATCACGCTTGTACTTAAATTAAAACTGTATATTCCAAATGATTCAAATCCTGCCTTGAAGAATGGCTTGCTGACGATAAGTGCCAGAACTATACCAAGCAGCGAACCCACAACTGCCGTCACGATAAAGCGGACCGCAAGCTGGCATCTAAGTCTGAAGGATGTAAATCCAAGTGCCTTGTATATTCCGATATCCTTCTGCTCACGCATGAGAACCTTGCCACACACGATTATGACCGTGACTATCACGAATACAGCCCCCAACATATATGTGAGCAATGTGAGTCCCTGTATTGCAATGTTGACTGTACCCGCCACTTCTTCAAAATCATCCTTTGCTGAATGTATTGAATACGTGATGCCCTGATTATCGCCATATCTCTTATCTATCTCCTGGATTATCGCATCACATTCATCAGTATTGTCAAGATCATAACATATTTCTTTGCCGCTCCATTCCTCTTCATCTGAACTGCTTTTGGCAGCTCCACTGACACCAGACTCACTTACGATCCCTTCGCTGGCAAACTTACTATATGCAGCCTTACTAATTGCAAAATTCTTGCCCACATCATTTGCCGAATCGTATATGCCGGAGATCACCATCTTCCTTGCCACGCCGCCGCGCTTGACTGTGACTGTGTCACCTACGTCCATGTGAAATCCATCAGCCACATACTGGGTTATCAGCACTTCATTGTCATATGTGCAGGTTCTTCCCTTTCTTATCGTGTTGATCATATCAGGGTCCTCCACTATATAACAATACATCTGCACATCATCGAACAGAAGGTACTCGCTGGACATTTGATATTTTCTATACGCTGTGTGTTCTGATATAACATTCTCTATATCCTTCTGCGTATCCTCATCGACAAACGAAGCAGTCAGGTCATACTTCGTGACTGAAAACATATCCACCAGCATATTCTGTGAATTAAACCAGCGCATCATATCGTTCATAAGTATCATGAACATGGCAAGTATAGCAGTCACTATGATGGCTGCGGCATACTGTTTCTTCTCAGATATAAACTGTCTGTATGCAAGACTCACACCAAGTTTCTTGCCTGAGACCGGAAGCTTCAGAACGCTTGAGAAATGCACACTGTCCCGTCCACCTCTTATCGCCTTTATAGGTGTGGCCTCGGATATTCTCCTTGTCTTCAACATGATAAATGCTGCTATTAGAAGCAGTATCGACAATATGACACACAGCACAAGTCCTACATTAATATCAGACGGAACTTCAAGTCCTGAAGAAGATCTTGTGGCACTATTTATAATTTTTAGTATCGGAATGGCCAGTGGTATTCCAGCAAACAGTCCAGCCGCCACAGTGCACATATACCCGGCAAGCAACGCCAGCTTCACCGATGAATTTGTCATTCCGACCGCTTTGAGTATTCCTATGTTAACAAAATCCATCTCTATGCTGCTGCCGATGTTGTGTCCTAGAACTATCATAGCCGCCACCAGAAGCAGCACAACAAATATAAGCAGCACCGCGGAGAATACCTTTGTCATAAGAAGCATGTAACTTCCCGCCTGCTCCTTTGATAAAGTTATCCAGCAATATGATGCGAAATCACTCACATTATTCAGTTCTCTCTCAAACTCCATCTCCGTGAGGTCCAGGCCCGGCTTTTTATCTATTATGATAAGCTTTGACAATTCAAAGGATCTCTTGTCATCTTCCAGTCCGCTTCTATGATCTTCCGCAGCCTTTGCCTTGAGATCCGCAAAATCCTCATCTGAGATCAATATCGTCTTTATTCCCATGACCGAAGATCCCATATATGGATCCTCGAAAAATGACGCAACTTTGAAGGTATAAGAACCATTATCATTGCCCAGCTCGACTGTATCACCAATCTTGCAGTCATACATACCTATGAAACTGAACGGCACACTTACCTCACCTTTTTCAAGCCGGCGATCTGTCATTTTGTTATCCACATCATACTGATCATATGTGAGCACACTGTCTGTATCATTCAAAACGAAGCTGCTGTTTCCGCCTTTTCCATTGCAGTCCTTAAGCAGCAGATATACAACATCTGCTGCTTTCACTTCCTGCACCGCATCACATTTGCCAATATTCTTTATTATCTTGTCTGCACTTGTTCCATAGGCATCCAGCCTGTTCTCCCCATAAAGTGCGGCAAGCATACCTCCATAACCAACCTCTTCCATAGCTTCCGAATCATGCCTTATGGAATTCGTGTAGTAAGAAAGCACTGAACAGAATGCCAGAGAAATGATAAGCATGAGCACGAACACACTTATATGCACGCCCTTGTTTCTTCTCATATTTCCTCGAAGCACCATCATGATATATCTCATCCCGGCACCTCCTACCACTGCATGGAACCAAGCCATGCATCTATCTGGCTCTCACGGCTCTTGCGATCTTCTTCAATATATTGTGACAGCTTCAGCTCACCTATGATCCTTCCGTCCTCTATGTAGATGATCCTGTTCGCCCTGATAGCAGCCCTCACATCGTGGGTAACCATGAGTATGCTCTGTCCCTCCACGTTAAGCTCGGTGAGAAGGTCCAGCACATCCTGGGTATTTCTGCGGTTTAATGCGCCTGTCGGCTCATCCGCGAAAAGGATACCCGGACTGTTGATGACCGCTCTGGCAATAGCGCCCCTCTGTGCCTCTCCGCCGGACACCTGTGCAGGAAGTCGGTCAGCAGCACTTTCTATATTCATCTTTTTTATGAGTTCATCAGCCCTGTTTTCAGTCTCTTTTGTGCTCGTATCCTTATTCATATAACCCGGTACAAGTATGTTCTCTCTAATGCTGAGGTTACTAACAAGATGTATCTGCTGAAACACAAATCCAAACTCATACACCCTGAGTTCTGCCATGCGCTTCTCATTGTATTCTGTTATATCCTCGCCATCATATATGACCTTTCCCGAAGTCGGTCTGTCCATCCCGGACAGACTGTAAAGCAGTGTGGATTTTCCCGAGCCTGACGCTCCCATGATGACTGTAAAATCTCCCTTATAGATATCCAGATCCATGTTGTTAAGCACATGATTCTGCACGCCCTCACTGGAAAAGCTTTTGCAAAGGTCTCTTGCCTGAAGAATTATATCTGCCATTTTTCTCTCCTTTTTATAGTTGTAGCACGGGGGCATTCAGACATCCTCTACAGATCTTCACCTCGCCACCGTGCTACAACCATATCACCCTATTTATTAACAAGTCCTTAACAAACCTTTCTTGCTGCAAAATATAACACTGCCTCCAGGCCATCAGCATGATTTACAAGTTCCACATCTCCGCCCATTCTGTCCATGAGATAATGGACAATAAATAGTCCAAGGCCCGCTCCAGGTTCATCACCGGAGTTTTCCCCTCGATAAAACTTCTCATATATGAACGGCATGTCCTTATCCGGGATTCCTGTTCCATGATCCTTTATGGACAGCCTGTATACCATATCAGCGCCGCTCACATGGACATTCCTTGGAAGTTTTTCGGGCGATATACATTCCGTAACAATACTTATCTCTGTGTCTCTGGCATACTTAGCGGCATTTGACAGTATATTTTCTATCACCTGAACCACTCTTCCCGAATCTGAATGCTCAAGCACTGCCTCGGTTATATCTCCATTCACCACGATATCCATTCCGAGACCTATATCTGACAGAATCTGTTCCAGCAGAGGTTTTATCTCAACCTCATCACTCTTCACCACCAGTCTGTCCAGATCATGCAGGGAATGAATAAACATGTCATTCGTTATGGACGTCACCTCATCACATTTCTTCATGATGACCGACGCATACCTCTCCCTGCGCTCCTGGGTGGCATCCATATTCATGACCAATGCCTCCGCATATCCTCTTATGGATGCGATCGGAGTCTTTATATCATGTGACAACGTGGCTATAACTGTCTTGTTGTTCTCTATCGCTTCCTGCTCTCTACGCCTTGCATGCACTATCTCCGTTCTCATATGGTCAAATGCCCACGTGAAGCTTCCGAACATATTTACCCGTCTGTACTTAAGTTTGGTGTCCATATCCCCTGCTGCCAGATGTGATGCATAATCCTCCAGCTCATCAAATGGCCTGAGAACACACACGTATATGTACAGGAATAATACAATCACAACACACAGGACAACAATATAAATGATCAATATATTTCTAAGTCCTGACTTGCCGGTATCTAGCTTTTGTTCCCTGAGTTCATTCATTACAGCGTCAAGCTTTTCGTCAGCATCTGTGGATCCCGAATCATACAGTTGTTTCACTTCATTCAGTTCCACTATATACTGCCCATATTCATCATCTTTTATCCGCCGTGTCTCGTCCTGCTTCTCCCTGTAGAACAGCCAGCCAAAAACTATGGTTATGGCGCACATGAACACGATCAGCATTTTTATTATATTGTTTCTTACTGAATGTCGTTTCATATAAACTCCCTATAGCTGCCAAGTGGACATCCACATTACAAGCTCATATTATCCTCACTGTCTTTGTCTATTCACTATCTCCCAACACATATCCCGTTCCCCATACCGTACGGATAAGCTGCGGATGTGAAGGATCTGTCTCAAGCTTTTCCCTGAGCCACCTTACATGCACCGCAACCGTGGATGGCTCCACATCGCTGTACAGCCCCCACACGGCACTCATGATCTGTTCCTTTGTCAATACCCTGCCTCTGTTCTCCGCCATGTATACAAGCAGGTCAAATTCCTTCGGCTTCATATCCACATTACTTTTGTTTCTGCTCACAGTCCGTGCATGCCTGTTGATCTCTATCTCGTTCCCGTCTGTGTTCAGGGTCAACATCTCAGACTTATTGTCATCAACACCATAAGTTCTCCTAAGTATCGAACGGATACGAGACATAAGCTCTTTCAGTGAATACGGCTTTGCGATATAGTCATCTCCACCCATATCAAGGCCATTCACCTTGTCATCCTCACTCGTCCTTGCACTTGCAAATATGATTGGCACCTGCGAAGTATGCCTGAGTTCTTCACAGAATGAGAAACCTGTACCATCGGGAAGATTGATATCCAGAAGTATGAGATCACATTTGTTATCTGTCAGCACTTCATATGCATCGTCTATGCTGGCTGCGTACAGAAAAGCATAGCCGTTGTCCTCCAGCATATCCTGTATCAGCATAGACAGATCAGCGTCATCATCCACTATAAGTATTGTTCTATTGTCTGTATGCTTTTCTGTCATCCTATACCCTCCAATGTCTTCACTGTAGACAATTCATATTATATGACTCTAAACTGCCCACATATCGTATGTAATATCATCCACAAGCAGTGCATACAGCCAACTATTTTTCTTTATTCACCAGCATGTCATATGTAACACCATATTTCTCCGCTATGTCACTGGCATATGATTTACCAGCAGGTGGCGCTATCTCGATCTTGTAAGATCTTTGTGAGCCCTCGTTGTGTACGATCAGCGAATATACCTTGCCCTCTGTACGCCCTTCATTCATCTCATCCACATCAAAGCCCAGCTTATGCATATGCGTGTTGTATATCGTTCTCGTTCCCTTTGTCAGAATAGCTCTCACGGAATCCCTGGCTATATAATAGCCCTCCTCAAATGATGTGGTTGAAAATGTCTCATTGAGAAGTATGAGACTGCGATCATTCGCACCGTCAAATATCTCCCTGAATCTCTTGCACTCCTCACCAAGTCTTCCAAGATCCAGGGTCTTGTCTTCGTCAGCAGGGAAATGTGTAAATACGCAGTCCACTGGAGCAAATTCAAATTCATCACCTGGGATATATATACCACCCTGAGCCAGTACAAAAAGCTGACCTATCGTCTGTGTTATGGTCGTCTTTCCACCCCTATTTGCTCCTGTCAGAATATACACTCTGTGCTCGCTGTCAAAGTCCAGATCATTGGTCACTATGTGCTCCGACTCCTCCGTGTCAAATGCCGCAAGCTTGATATTGTATATGCCACGAGCCTTCATATAATATCTGCTCTTTGAATCGTCCTCCTCGGAAATATCTGCGTTCGTCTGATATGCAGAGTTCACAACCTTTGCCTTGGAAAATGCTGCGCCGCGTTTCTGCAGTTTTTCTATGTACTCAGACCATCTTATATAGTAAGTGAGCTCAGGTATGAGATCCGTCATATCAGTTATAGTAATCGACACATACTTATTTAACGTCTCCCTCATCCTCTTGACAATTCTTGTTATGAGCTTGGTGACTACCCTGTCTGTATACCGCGTAATATCTTTGGATTTGTCAGAATCAGGAATACCAACCATTCCTGCCGCCAAGTTATTTGCACCTCCAGTTACCACTCTTCCCTGAAGTTCCTGCTGAAATTTGGATAATGCTTCATTTACCGCATCTAACGGCTGAAATCTGAAGTCACTCTTAGCGTCGAGGTTGTCACTTATCTTATCTCTGGACATCAAATGACCGTAGAAATTGCTCAGCACACCGCCCCTCGTAAATTGCTTACTATTTACAGATATCAAGCCAACGCCATCAGCCTCATATCTGCTGTTCAGATTAATTCCTATAGTTATACTTCGAACCTCACCACTCACCTTTTTCAGCTCTGATATGTCCTTCTTCAACTCACTGAAACCGTTGTCCTCATATATATTCTGAACATACTCCTTAAGACCTGTAAATCCCTCGGAATGCAAGTTTTTATCCTTCAGGCAGGAATATAACGAATCTACGCATTCTATGTAATCGTCTATCTCATCAAGTCTGTGCATAAGATCCCATATACCTGAATTCTCATCATAATCGCGTTTAAAGCTGCCGTAATCCTTGAGAAAGCTTATCTTCCCAAGAATCTCCATCATGTCGTCTCTGAGTTTTTTATTTCCAATTATGTCGTCAAACACACCACCTCTGTACTTTGTAACAGATGGATCTGCATATATCCGTGACATAACTCCCATTATATAATTCTGTTCAGACTCATTTGCCGACAGTTGTCTGCATATCATATCAAGCCCAAGGTCATGCATGACCACAGGGCTCAGTACCCTAAATGAATACTCACCATCCGGTACCAGAAGACTGTATTTTCCTGTTGTATTTTTCCCCATATCTACACCTTTCAAGTAATGCCTAAAGCCTGTCAATCCAGCTCATACCATATATCTTCCGCCAAGCTCAATTCTAATTTCTGCCTATCACCTTCATATACGCTGAAACCATCTCCACGACGCCGTCCACGCCGAGCTTCGCCTCATCAAGGCACAGGTCATAATGTCCTGAATATCCCCAGTTCTCTCCTGAGTAATAGTCATGATAGCTTCTTCGCTTGGCATCAGTCTCCTCCACAAGACTCTTTGCCTTTGATTCTGATATGCCATGCTTGTCCATTATCCTCTTTATTCTGCTGTCTTTATCTCCGCACAGGAATATTCTCACTGCATCGTTCCTGTTCTTGAATGCAAAGTCCGAGGCTCTTCCCACTACAACGCCATCCTGTCCGTCAAGCAATCTCTCAAGTACATCCTCCGGGGTCTTTCTTCTCTTCACGACAAAGTCATCTGACACCGACTGCATCATAGAATCTATAGCCTTCTCTCCAAAGAAAAACGGATATTTGTCATACACACCCTTCTCCTTTGCCAGCCTTATTATCTCTTTCTTTGTGTAACAGGCTATACCATATTTTGAGGCAAGTCTTGCTGCCACCTCATCGCCGTCACATCCACACTCTCTGCCTATTGTAATTATCATTCTGTGCACCTCCACTCGTCATTCTTATATAATAGAAATGTCTCATCTCTATAACTCATCAAACAATACACCCCCATTATATTACAATATAGCTGCAGCTGCATCCTATAACTTGCAATATCTACCTCTTTAGAATCCCCGTTCCATACATACGAAATGCTTATCAAAAAGATCACACTCTCCAACCGTTTCAAAACCAATCTTGGCGTATGTCGAAAGCGCCACCACATGTCCTTCTCTGACAAGTATATGAACGCCCTTCATGCCTCTGCTTTTCAGGACATCACAGGCATAGTTCATCATAGTCTTCGCAATTCCCTGTCCCTGCATATCCTTCCTGACGCACAGCCTTGAAAGTTCTCCCGATGGAGCCAGATCTGCTCTCCAGCACGTAAGTGCCTCAACAGCATCGTCGTGATCTATGGATATTGTGGCCACAATCTCTTCTTTGTCATTCTTCATAACAAACAGATCCTCATTCTTCAGGTCAAATGCTATGGTATTCTCGTCAGGATAATTCTCGCTCCACTCACACGGTCCGCCTATCATGGCGTGATAGAGCGAGAGCAGTTCTTCTTTGTCTTCTGGTGTTGCATTTATTATCTTCATATGTCATCTATGTCCTTTCCACAATATAACTGTTGACTTTTACTGTAGCGTGTTTTATTTTTATTTCATTAAGAAATGAGTTTTCTACTGGGTAGGGTTTATACCTGACAAGGCTTGCTCGTTTCTTTTTTTATTTCTAAAACATCGTACAGATACATTTTCCCAGAAGCGGCATGTCTGATCAATAATCTTGCACTAAACACATTGTACCGCTCAACCTCACCACTTTCATCGTAAACCGGTAACGCAAATCTGGTATCATATCTATACCATCCATTTTTAGCATTACGGCTATGTTTTTCTTTTTTATTTTCTTCCACTGTTTTGGATGTTGCTTTCTCACATAATTATCCGATCTGCGATAACACTCAATGAGATATTTCTCATCAGCACTATAATCGACGCTGCTGTTCTCATCCCCATCTTCTCCAAGCAGATCTGCCAATGACATATCAAGCGCCCTGCTGATAACAACCAGCTTGTCCGCCTGCGGATTGATCTTCTTCTTTTTCCAGTCATTTATCGTGCTGGTGGAAATCCCCGTTCGCCTCGAAAGCTCTGACTGGCTCATATTCAGATCATAAAGCTTGAAAATTATGAAGTACATCTGCCTAGCTACTCGATAGCTGTGGCTGTCGCTGATACCAGACTTACTATAATCGGAAAATGGATGAATTCGAGAAGGTATACGAGCTCAACAAAGCCATACATCTCCCAGTATGCCTGAATGACATAGAGATCACAGAAGGAGAGTGGGAAGAAACTAAGAGATAGCCTCCAGAAAAAGCATTGCCTCAATCGCCGGTGTCTTTGAAGCATATTCGGTATTTTCTATGCCATTGGTAAGCAACAGCCGTTCCCAAAGCTTAGGATAATTTGCGAAATCAAATGTATTGTCATCCAGTATCACGTATTCATCTATCTCGGGATGTTCCGCCAGATAGCTCTGAATGCCCTCTCCTCTGCCAACCCAGACATCGGTTGTCTTTCCAGACAGGCTTAGTCCAAATTTTCCCAGCATAGATACAAGATATGAGAAGTCATCCCCGTCTTCTCTCATAAGCTTCCAATCTGAAGTCAAAACGATCTCCGCATCTCCAAACTGTTTTAACGCCTTTTTCAGCAGCCTCACTCTGGACTCATCTATCCCGGTTCTTCCACTCGGTGCCCCCACAACTGTCGTCCGGGTATTCAATACACCATCTACGTCCAGAAACAATGCAAAGCTCATATGGCTTCTCCTTTCTTGTGAATGCCAGCACATATATAATGCGCTGGCATTTACCATTTATAAATCTCTCTTATCAAGATCAACTTATATCATATACACTTCTAAGCCTCAGCTTATCCACACTTCCACTTATAACCTTTACAGTCTTTGAATCTGCATTCAGGTCAAAATAATTATCCGTCAGAATCAGATCCTCATTCTGGTTCAGGATCTCCACACTCTTCGCATACGCATCCGCACTGACTGTGATATAGTCGCCATCCACTGTCGCCTGCAAATGAGGCTCCTCGTAGCAGAAATACTTCGGATATGAGAATATGACAGTCCCCTCTGATATTACCTGTCCTTTCATGCTTGCCTGATAGCTCACATACTGATGGTAAATGTCGATACCAGGAAGTTCAACCTTGTCAAGCCATACGCTCGTCAGCGCTGGCGCAGTGATCTCCTCCTCGTGGGATTCAAGAACACGAGCTGACGCATCCCTCAACTGCCAGGACACAAGTATTTTCTCTGTGTTCATGGTTTCATTTGCCACACAGAGGCGTATGGACTTCGGGAATTCAAATGGGAGTCTCACCAGCTCCTGTCCGCTTCCAAGCATGCCCTCCTCTTCACAGGAGATCATGATCGGAGCAAAGAAACGTCTTGCATAGTAGTGAAGTGCCTTTAAGCGCTGGCAGTAATCCACACTGGACCAGGATGCAACCGGCCAGCAGTCGTTGAACTGCCAGTACACTGCTCCCATGCACCTGTCATCATTTCTGTTTCTTCGAAAATGCTCGACGCCATACCTGATAGCATCCGCCTGCAGAAGCTGCGATGCGTAGATAACCGTCTCGAAATCAGATGGATATCTATATGTCTGTTGCATATAATTCATTATCTTTCCATTTGCCGAGCCATTTCTCTGATGCCGCTCCATAATGTATGAAAAGATATTCATATCACGCTCATCATCCGTAAATGTCTCAACAGTCTTCTTTGAAGGAAATGACTGGAAACCGAATTCGGAAAGATATCTGAAGCAAAACTTTCTGTACTCAGAAAATGGCTTATCACCATGCCACACAGCCCAATAATGCACATCTCCGCGGTTCTCGTCTCTCGGATCATCAAATGAACCACCTGAGGACGGGCTCGCTGGCCAATAAAATACCTGTGGAGCATACTGCTTCATGATCTGCGGGAGAATTCGCTCGTACATAATAATATAGTCCCGAACCTCGCTGTCCTTGCTCACCCATTTTCTCTCCTTAACAAACTGCTCCATCTCATTATTGCCACACATAAGTCCGAGTGACGCATGATGACGGATCCTCTTTAAGTTGTCAATAAATTCCGCGGTGATATTTGCCTCAAATTCTGGTGTGAGATCGTAGACAGCACACGCAAACATGAAATCCTGCCACACCACAAGTCCCATCTCATCACACATATCATAGAACCAATCGTCAGGATAATATCCACCGCCCCACACTCTTATAGAATTGAAGTTCGCAAATACCGCCTTCTCAAGCAGAGTCCTTGTAGTCTCAGGTGTCACACGTCCAAGAAGATGATCCTCCGGAATGTAATCGGCACCCATGGCAAATATATTTACGTCGTTTACGCAGGTGGCAAAGCTCTCACCCCATTTGTCCTTTGTGCGGTCCATGGTTATTGTCCGCAGGCCGATCTTTCTCGTCCAGTTGTCAACCACCGTACCATCATCTTTCACAAGGTCAACGGAAACAGTGTAAAGGTTCTGCTCACCATACCCACGAGGCCACCAGAGCTGTGGGTTGTCTATATGTATATTCTTCGTGATATCTTCATTTAATATTCTATTTATAATTTCGTTTCCAACCGGATCTACTACTCTAACGTTTGCACTCAGCTGTCCCGTCTCTGATCCAGAACCAATATACTTCCGGGCAAATTCTATCTCCGGCTTTATATCAAGTTCCACTGAGTCCTGATCATGATGCTGCAGGATTTCAACAGAATCTATCCGTGCGGTATCAATTCCAAGCAAGCTGACCGGCCGCCATATTCCTGCATCTGGAAGGTGAGCGCCCCAGTCCCAGCCAAACATGCAGTGAGCTTTTCTGATATGTACAAATCCGTTCATGGCATCCTCGGTTCCCCGTGTTGGAGCCTTCGCAAATGCATCTGCGATGAACTTTGTCGGCGAATAAAAATATACACTTAATATATTATCCGACTGCTTCAGGGTATCCTTTACCGAATACTCCCATGTCCTGTGCATATTGTCGGCGTGTCCAAGCTTCACACCATTTAGCGTGATATCCGCAATGGTGTCCAGCCCTTCAAACCGAAGGATAACCTCATCCGATCCCAGCAGCTCATCATCACACGAAAAGCTGGTGCGGTACTCATAATCGTAATCCATCAGCTTCAGTGCTTCTATCTCATTGTCCTTCCAGAATGGATCTTCCATCTTGCCCGCCTGCAGCAGATCCCCATACACCGATCCCGGCACTGTCGCAATGATCCAATCGTCATCGCCTACGCGATGCATTTCCCAACTGTTGTTTACATCAATTTTTTTCATTTTTTCTCCACGGGGACGTTCCTACTACAGCATCTTCTCTGTCCACTCTTTTTCTTTAAATCCAGTCAGCATGAAACCTTCAGCAACGACAAGCGGTCTCTTCACCAACATGCCATTTGTCGCAAGAAGCTGCAACTGCTCATCCTCGCTCATGTCCGGAAGCTTGTCCTTCAGTTTCATCTCCTTATACAGCATGCCGCTCGTATTGAAGAATCTCTTGAGCGGAAGTCCACTCCTACCATACCATTTCTTAAGCTCATCATATGTAGGATTATCATCCACAATGTGGCGCTCCGTGTATTCGATCTTATTCTCGTCCAGCCATTTCTTTGCCTTCTGGCAGGTTGAACACTTTGGGTAACATATAAATTCCATGATTATCCTCCTTTTCTATTTAGCTTATTGATGCAAGCCTCAATTTCATCATATCAAGTTACTTAGTGATTTTCTCTCCAATATTTCTGACAAATGTCACACATCCCCATGTCATTTACTCTAAGTGGGAAAAAATACTTCTTTATGTTTCTTGAAAATACAGTGTTATATTCTCCATTGCCATCTCTCGAAGTAATCTTTTCTGGCATATCAGGGTTATAACCCATTGTGCCACAGCAAATGCAGGTATTCATCCATTTTGTCATCTTAGGGTATTGTTTCAGGTAGTTTAGGGCTTCGGTTTTTCTGTCCATGGAGTCTCCTTATCTTCTTTATCCTTTTTAGGCAATGCTAAATACTGCATTGGCTATATTACAGCCTCATTTTCTTTATGCTCATTTACAGAAAGATTCTCCATCAAATTTTCACCAATTTTGTAGGTGGGTAACTTATCGATTGCCATTTGAACCTGAAATTCATTTAGTTCGATCTCAACATCATGAATGTTTCCGCTTTTTGGCAGTCTGACATGAATAACTGCAAAATGCTGAAACTCCTCCGTATTATAAATTCCATCCTCATACTTCTTAAGGCGTACTATTTTTCTTGATATTCCTTCCACCAGCCGATAATCTACTGCATATATTTTTTCTCTGTGAATCCATGTAAATGTGTAGTTCCAAATGCTAATACATTTGTTTTATAGAAAAGCATCTGACTTTTTAAATATGACGCTTCAAGCTCCTCATAATCAATATCGCCCTTCAGCCACTTCCGTACCGGCATTCCTATATACAGTGAAAACTCTAGCCAAAATAGGAATCCGAACAGACAAAATCCTATGATAGCCATATAATAACGCCCTAAAGGAATAAGACACAATGTACAAAACATCAGGAACAATAGCAATATCATATTAACAAGATATTCCCGTCTTTGAAATCTTTTTAATAAATCCAGTTTCATGCTTTGATATTTAGGTTTCTCAAATGTGTGCTCATTGAGATAGGCTACATATTTCTCATGCCACTCAGGGCTTTCAAAATAACTGCCATTCATATATTGTGCTTTCATCTCACGAGCTTTCGTATCTGCTTTACTTTCCTTGCAATACGCATAGAGCAAATATGCAATGAGCATCGGACAAGCAATGCATGCCGCACATTTTCCAGCCATATCTCCTATGACAAAAAACAGAAATAGTCCCAGAAGAACTGTAAAAACAATATACACAACCAATGATTTCTTTGTCATAGCGAATGGAAATTTGTCATTTTTTCTCATATAATTCTATTTTCTCCAACTACGAACTCATTTCACAACAATGGATACAACTATTCGCGTACACATTATCCGTCAGAACCACCTAAATACCGCATAAACTCAAGGTTTCTTGCTTAGCAAGCAGACGGTCTTCACATGAAAAGACAGCACTCTATGAATTACCGATTTGTGTCTGGAAGTTACTCATCCGAACCCATCCACATCATCACTGGTTTCATGCTACTTCTTCGCATTCTCTTCCAATTCCAACATGTACTTATCAAAATCAGACATGAACAGCCTATCCTGAATAACACGATATTTTTCAAATTCAGTTTCAGCTTTTGCCTTGGCAATCTCAGCAGTGATTTTGCCTGCATCCTGAAGAACATCTCTGTCGTCGGCCATCAAGAATAAATCCAAACGCTTTGCCCAATCCTCCATCGTCATTGGAATATGACGTTCCGCCCGATCCTCTGCCAAATCCAGATAAGCAGATACAATACGCTCTAATGAACGCATTTCCTTCTCTGAAAGATAATTCTTCGCAACACTCACATCACTTTTTACAATCTTGCCTTCCGGCGCTGCTGCCCAAGTAGTTAATCCCATGTGTGGCTTATCTGCATCAGCCCGCTCATAAATCAACTCTGCTGCTGTATGTCCGTGAACTGCATAATGCATCTTGTTTTGAACCTTTGCAAAGAACTGCTTTGTTGTTTTTGCTGTTCGGTCATAATCAAGAGCTGTAGCATAGATGTCCGTTATTTTCTGATAAAATCTCCGCTCAGAGAGACGGATCTCACGAATCTGCTCAAGCAGGCGGTCAAAGTATTCTACTGTAAGCACAGAGCCACCATTTTTCAGACGTTCGTCATCCATGACCCAGCCTTTAATAGTGTAGTCTTTCACGATACCATTGGCCCACTTGCGGAACTGCACCGCTCGCTCATTATTAACCTTGAATCCGACCGCAATAATCATTTGAAGATTATAATGCTTTGTATCACGAGTCACCTGACGGGGACCTTCCGTTTGAACTATCCGGAAATTCCGGATAGTTGAATCTTCCTCAAGCTCTGAGTCGGAATAAATCTTCTTAATATGCTCATTGATTGTACGAACATCCACATCATACAATGTGGCCATCATCTTCTGTGTCAGCCATATATTCTCATCCTCATAGCGCATCTCAATACTGTCCTGCTGACCACCGATAGAGGCAACATAGGTTAAATATTCTGCTGCACTGGAACGGATGGTTATTTCATCCTTTTTCTTTTTCAAATAAGAGGTCTCCTTTTGCAAATACTTATTTATTTCTCCAATATTTCTGACAAATGGCGCACATCCCCATGTCATTTACTCTCAGTGGAGAAAAATACTTCTTTATGTTTCTTGAAAATACAGTGTTATATTCCCCATTGCCATCTCTCGAATTAATCTTGTCTGGCATATCCGGGTTATAACCCATTGAGCCACAGCAAATGCATATATTCATCCATTTCGCCATCTTGGGGTATTGTTTCAGGTAGTTTAGGACTTCTGTTTTTCTGTCCACTTGGTCTCATTAGTAATCTTTCTTCTTATTCTCATCAACTATAATCCAACGTCCGCTTTCCTTCTATTGCTCCATGCCTCGTGGTTGTTGCAATCTTTGCAACAACCACTTTTTCATCTAATTTACCTGTTTCAAATATTTTTTCAAATGTCTGCTTATTCCGGACTTATCCACCCCAAATATCTCAGACATCTCAATCATCATCTCAGGAGGAAGGTTTGGATTATCGAGAAGTTTACTGCAATCAGCTTGCACTTGTTTTACAAAAGCATAAAACTGTTTTCTACTATCTGCAGCCTGATCCATTTCTTTGTTTGCTACACCGTAATACTCCTTAATACTTGCATCATCACTACTTACAATTGTATCAAGCATCTCCTTGTATTCAGTTAATGAAGATTTCATTAATCCAACAAATTCAGGAAACTATGCAAGCACTTCTTTAGCCACTTCAGGACGAAGTTCGCCTATCTTTGATGCAAAACTAATCACATCACCTTTTGATATATTCTTAAAATCAGTTCTCTGCATCATATCAAGAACATCCTTTTCCATTGGTGTATATTCCATGTTTCTACCTCCTAGTGTGCTGTCTGTATTCCCTTATTTGTATCCAATTCAAAACCAACCTGCCAAAATCCCATATCAATCATCTTCATCTGTGGATACGGCATACCTTCAATTTTCATTTTCTCTCTAACTGGTTCAAATCGAGCAGAATTTTTTTCGTAAAAATCGACAAGCTGCATAATGGATTTCAAGTTGTAATTACCGATTGCAACCTTCTGATTTTTAATGCCTGCTATAAAATATCTATCGTATGCAGGAACGCAACCAAGAGTTCCCATAAGTATTTTAGTGATTAGTGTAAAGGACAATTGATTTTTTAATTTTTGCTCTTTTACTTCTCGTCTGATTTTATCGTAATACTGCCCTAAAAACGAATTTATATCTAGAAGTAATTGTTGATTGCTTTTTTCTCTAAAGCTAACGCACTCAATTCCAGCCAGCACATCATACTTCTCACTTAACAGTTCTTTCACTACCGGAATATGTACTTTATAATCCTTTTGCAATAAAAAGGATGAACCACGATACATTCCCCAACTAGCCAAATAAAAGGCCAATTGCAAACTCAAATAATCATAATCAATCTCTTGGCTCCCTCGTGCTTTTATGAAATGTGAATAGCAGTGTTCCCAAGAACGATATCGACCATTCTCATCACCCTTCAAATCATTATAAAATTCTGTTGATGATTTAATAATCAAATCCACAGTATCCATGCTACTCACCGCCTATTCGTTACTTGTTTTTATCTGTTCTCCATCCGGGAAGATAAATGATTGCTCAAAGGTAACCTCCATCACATCAGCTATCTGTTTCAACTCCTCAAGAGTAACTGTATCTCGTTTCAGTTTCTTACCAAAGTTCTGTGGAGTCTGACCTATCCGTCTGGCAAGTTCTGAAACGCTTATATTCTTTTTATTACATAATTCTTTAATCATATCGGATGTCTTCATCGTTATCCTCCATGTCTAAAACGCACCTCAACTTGTTACATTATAAACCATTTGGTTGACAAATTCAATTCTGCCACAGTCCCACTCTGTAAATTTTCTATGAATGACAAAAACACCCTGCATTGCTGCAAGGTGCTGATGATTATAAACTATTCTTCAATTTAATAATTTTTTCTTCAATTTCACGGATCACTTTAATAAAATCCACATCATCTTTTCCTGTAGGGTCATCTAGTCCCCAGTTATCATCAAAAGGTCTGCCGATAAAAGGACATCCAACATTACATCCCATTGAAATTGCGATGTCTACATCTGGGATATCTGTAATTAACTTGCTGTATTGACCATTTGTTTCCATATCAATTCCATAGAGTTTTTTCATTATACGAACAGCATCCTGATTGATTTGTGGCTTTGTTTCTGTCCCGGCAGAATAGCTTTCAAACACATCAGATGCTAGACGTTTTCCAAGTGCCTCGGCAATCTGACTTCTACAGGAATTGTGAACACAGATAAGCAGCCTTGGAATCCAACCATCTCACCACGTTCCATTTTCATCTTCAATCCTTTTCTAACATAAGCAGAAGTATTTTCAACTTCCTGCTGTGCTACAGAACTTAGAATCGTCAATAAAAATTCTCCATCCTTCAGACTATGTATTTTTTCCACCTCAAAGTATACATCTATATTTCTCTCTTTTAGCATTCTGACATACTTTAATGTAAGGAGGCATACTACCAAAAGCACGATCAGGAACTCAACGCTTTCCAAGATGCGAAATTCGCACTAGAAAGCCGAAATGTTGACCTATCCTCTGTCACAGCAAGTAATATTAAATTACTACAAAAGCGGCTGGAGCAAGCCGAACAGGAGCAGCTGAGTCTCCGTGAACAGATTCTAAATATCTCCGTCATTTTCTTTTGAAATGATGGAGATATTTTTATTATGACGGAGATTGTAGAACAGAAAATTGTATCAGGTTGCAAAAATCTTTTCTGAGATCAAGTAAAGAAAAAGAGCATATGGAATTGATTGAATCCATACACTCTATGATTAATAATCTACATATTTAATTTACAGCATCAAAATATCCAATGATTCCTATATCTCCGTCTTTCTTCATAGGAGACCACAATGTATGCAGTTTCAGACTATACATCTGGCTATCATTTTCCACCTTCGCTTTTATCTGCACAGAGTATTGATATCCAAAAGTGTTAAATTTTGAATCATCTACAATGAGTATTTTTTGTTTCTTGTCCTTCTTATTTCTCTTTAGTGATTATTGATCAATAAATTGGGCTTCCTCCCTCCCAAGTTTTATATTTCTTATGGTTTTCTTCAGCAACTTCATATCAACTGGTTTTGAAATATGAGCATTCATCCCAGCAGCGAGAGAGTGCTGCATATCCTCTGAAAATGCATTGGCAGTCATGGCAATAATCGGGATCGTCTTTGCCTGTTCATGTGAACTTCTACGGATTGCCTCCGTTGCCTCATAACCATTCATAACAGGCATTTGTACATCCATCAAGATCATATCGTACTCACCGGGCACGGACTGTTCAAATGCTTCCAAAACTCTTTTGCCATTTTCACAAATAGTACACTCTGCACCTTCAAGCTTTAATAATTCCATTAGGATTTCTGCATTCAACTCATTATCCTCTGCACAAAGGATGCGCATTCCATCCAGAATATCACTATCTGTCTCATGCATATAATAAAAAGGTTACTATCTTTCCATGCCAGTCTGCACCATGTACTTTTCC